>ENA-UOUZ01000004-UOUZ01000004.1-mixed-culture-metagenome-genome-assembly--contig:-NODE-4-length-238641-cov-30.426190_pt1 | contig 238641 bp, 244 predicted proteins | sample MGYA00238154_ERZ761575 | MGnify/ENA primary metagenome ERZ761575 (study PRJEB28896, sample SAMN07631632) | mixed culture metagenome | isolation source: Freshwater growth medium | place: USA...
TCACCATCGCCGCAATATGCGCATTCTGGATCAGTTAATGAATCCTGAGCCTAAGCAGCCATCATCCTATCGCCGAAATTTCACAAATCCAGCAATTTAATCACGCGATTGAAGATATCATTTTACTGTGGCTTTTGTGCCTTATGACGTTAATTATCCTAGGCTATGTTTGACCGCCCCACGATTTTGGACGAGGCATTTTCCCGCCGCGTCGCTGCGCATGACTTTCCACATTCGCGTATCAACCACATTGTCGAAATGGTTGCGCCGCACGTGCTTGTGGATCTGTTCGATAGTCAGATTATGAGCCGCCATCTCGACCTTTGGGCACGGCGTTCCAAGGGCAAAACTTTCTATTCCATTGGCAGTTCGGGGCATGAGGGCACAGCCGCAATGGCGGCGGCAACGCGCGCGACGGATATGGCATTCCTGCATTACCGCGATGCTGCGTTCCTGATCCAGCGTAAGAAGCAAGCGGGCGGCCTGACGCCGTTACATGACATGGCTTTGTCCTTCGCTGCGTCGGCTGATGACCCGATCTCGGGTGGGCGGCACAAAGTATTGGGCTGCGCACATAGCTTTGTCCCGCCGCAAACCAGCACGATTGCGTCCCATCTCCCGAAGGCCGTTGGCGCGGCGCATTCATTGGGCATGGCGCAACGCTTGCAGCTTGCCGATGCTGTGCTGCCGCAGGATGCGGTAATTTTATGTTCGTTCGGTGATGCGTCTGCGAACCATTCAACCTCGCAAGGGGCGTTCAACGCCGCGTGCTGGGCCGCGTATCAGCATTTACCGATGCCTATTGTCTTTTTGTGTGAGGATAATGGCATCGGAATTTCCGTGCGCACGCCGGGCGGGTGGATCGCCGCTAACTTCGCGCATAGGCCGGCGCTGCATTATATTAGCTGCGACGGTGCGGACATGCATGACGCGCTGCGCGGATGCGCAGAGGCGGTGACCTATGCCCGCGCACGGCGTAAACCGGTGTTCCTGCACATGCAGACGATCCGACTGATGGGGCATGCCGGTGCGGATGTTGAATTAAGCTACGCCTCCGTCGCGCAGATTGAGGCCGCAGAGGCGCAGGACCCATTGCTGCACAGCGCGCGAATTTTGCATGAGCACGCAGGCATGTCAGGCGCGGAGATTGTTGCGCGCTATGAAGATATGCGGGCGCGGGTCGACTGGGTGGCGCGCGAGGCGCTATCAAAGCCGCGATTATTGACGGCGGCAGAGGTTATGGCGTCGATTGAACCCGCGAAATCCGAAAAGCCGCCGCAGCCACTGTCTGATATGGCGGCGCGTGATGTCCTGTTCGCGCATGACACGCGCAACCTTGCCAAGCCAGCGACCTTGGCCAAAAGCATCAATTTTGCTTTGGCAGACATCATGCTGCAATATCCCAATGTCGCGGTGTTTGGCGAAGATGTCGCGCGCAAGGGTGGCGTTTATGGCGTGACACAGGGCTTGCAAGAGAAATTCGGCCCCGTGCGTGTGTTCGACACCTTGCTGGACGAACAAACGATTTTGGGTCTTGCAATTGGCATGGCGCATAACGGCTTTGTTCCGATCCCGGAAATTCAGTTTCTGGCCTATCTGCATAATGCCGAGGATCAGATTCGCGGCGAAGCGGCGACCTTATCTTTCTTTTCGAACCAGCAATATCGCAACCCGATGGTTATCCGCATTGCCGGCCTGCCTTATCAAAAGGGCTTTGGCGGGCATTTCCATAATGACAATAGCCTGGCCGTCCTTACCGATATTCCAGGCATTATCGTTGCCTGTCCATCCAGCGCCGCTGACGCGCCAGCGATGTTGCGGGAATGCGTTCGTCTGGCGCATGAAGATGGGCGGGTGGTGGTCTTTATTGAACCTATCGCATTATATCATACGACCGACCTGCAACAGGCGGACGACGGCGGTTGGACCGCGCCTTATGTGGCGCCGGATCAAGACAAGGTTATTGCCCTTGGTACGCTCGGTCAATTTGGCAAGGGTACTGAACTTGCTATCATAACATACGGAAATGGTTATTTCCTTTCGCGGCAAGCGGCGGATGAATTAAAGGCGGAGGGGATTGATCTGCGGATTATCGATCTACGCTGGTTGCACCCGTTAAATGCTGAGGCGATTGTTGCGGCTGTGGCGGATTGCGGGAAAATTTTGATTGTTGATGAATGCCGAAAATCGGGAAGCCTGAGCGAGAAGTTGATGACCATCTTAACCGAAGCCGGACGTGGCGACGCCGTCAGCCGCATTACGGCCGAGGATTGCTTCATTCCGTTGGGCCCAGCGGCTGAACTGGTATTGCCGAGCAAAGCCTCAATCATCGAAGCGGCACGGGCGGCGGTGGCATGAAAAAACGGGCTTTAGTCATTTGTCCCGGGCGCGGCACTTATAATGCGGCAGAACTTGGTTATTTGAAAACGCATCATGCGGCGCGTCAGGACATTGTTGCCACGGTTGATGCCATCCGGACCGAGTTGGGGCAGGTGACTGTCTCGCAACTTGATAATGCCGCCAAATATGCGCCATCGGTTCATATGACGGGCGATAATGCATCGGCGTTGATCTATGCCTGCGCCATGGCCGACTTCGCTGCGATTGACCGCGAACGATATGAGATTGTTGCCGTGACTGGCAATTCCATGGGCTGGTATCTGGCATTGGCTTGTGCAGGCATAGTCGATCTCGCGGACGGTGCGCGGCTCGTCAACAATATGGGCGGGATCATGCATCAGCATGGAACCGGCGGACAAATTGTCTGGTCAGTCGTTGATGACAATTGGAATATGCGGCCAGATAAAATATTATTTGTTAATAATTTATTGGCCGAGGCGCGTATAAATTCTGAAATACGCGTAGATATTTCCATCCGGCTCGGTGGCATGATAGTTTTTGCGGCAGACGAGGCGGGGCTCAAATGGTTGACGGAACGGCTGCCTAAAGATGCCCGTTTTCCTCTAAAACTTATGCACCATGCTGCATTCCATAGTCCTTTACTGAACCATGTCGTTCCGATGGCGCGGGCGAGCAATTTTGTTGGCGATTTCGCGGCTGGTGATATTCCGGCGATTGACGGGCAGGGCCGGATTTGGTCCCCGCGCGCGTTCAGCCGTGAGGCTATTTATGACTACACATTCGGCGCGCAACTGACCGAAAGCTATGATTTCACGCGTGCGGTTCAGGTTGCAGCGGCCGAATTTGCGCCCGAGACAATCATTGTCTTGGGCCCCGGCACGACCTTGGGCGCGCCGACGGTTCAGGCGTTGATTGCCTCAGGCTGGCGCGGTCTGTCGAGCAAAGCGGACTTTCAGGCGCGGCAGCAGAATGACCCGATCCTCATTTCCATGGGCATGGCTGAACAGCGCGCGTTGGCGTTAAGCTAATCACTGCATACGAATAAACGCTAGACGCCCCCTCGCTTCCGGATAAAGGGAGGGCGAATTGCGGGGTAATTGTCTGCTGCCTTGCCAGGAGATTGACGGAATGCGCGACCATAGCTCAACCTTGCTGCTGTTCGGGGCGACGGGTGACCTTTCGCGCCGGATGCTGTTGCCGTCCTTATATGCTTTGCATGCTGATGGGTTGATTGACCCCAATTTACGCATTTTCGGCACGGCACGCAGCGCGCTGACCGACGAGGCCTTCCGCGACATGGCGCGCGGGGCATTGTACGAATTTTTGCCCGATGACCGCAAGGCCGAGGGGTTGATCGACGCCTTTCTGCAACATTTGCATTATGTCGCGCTTGATGCGTCCAATCCAGATGGCTTTACCGAACTGGCGGCGACGATTGGTGATATATCGGGGGGCTTGTCGATTTTCCTGTCCACAGCGCCGTCTTTGTTCGAAGCGACGATCAAGGGCTTGCATAATGCCGGTCTTTCGGGAGAGAATGTCCGTATCGGCCTTGAAAAACCCTTGGGCAATGACCTTGCTTCCTCGCGACATATCAACGACGCCGTCAACGCCGTATTCCCGGAGAAGCGTACCTTTCGCATTGACCATTATCTGGGCAAGGAAACGGTCCAGAACCTCATGGCGTTGCGCTTTGCCAATATGTTGTTTGAACCGCTTTGGAACGCCAATGCCATCGCGCATGTGCAGATTACCGTCAGCGAGACAGTTGGGCTTGAGGGGCGCGCCGGTTTTTACGATGATACAGGCGCGCTGCGCGATATGGTGCAGAACCATATGCTGCAACTGCTTGCGTTAATCGCGATGGAGCCGCCCGCCAGCCTTGATGCCACCGCTATTCGCGACGAAAAGGTAAAGGTTCTGCGCGCGCTCCGTCCGGTGACTGAAGGGGACGTTGTGACGGGCAAATATACCGAAGGCGCGGTTCAAGGCGATGCGGTCAAAAGCTATGAAAGTGACTTGGGCAAAGCATCCGACACCGAAACATTTGTTGCGATAAAAGCTTATGTCGACAATTGGCGCTGGCAGGGGGTGCCATTTTTCCTGCGCACGGGCAAACGCCTGCCCGAACGGCGCAGCGAAATTGTCATTCAATTTAAACCAGTCCCGCACAATGTGTTCCGCGACCGTGGCGGTAAACTTGAGGCAAATACGCTTATCATCCGTTTGCAACCTGAGGAATATGTGCGGTTGTTAGTGATGGCAAAGGAGCCGGGGCTGGACCGGGGCGGAGTTATCTTGCGCGAAGTACCGCTGGATTTATCGCTCACCGCCGCGTTCGCGGGGTCGCGCCGCAGGATTGCCTATGAAAGACTGCTTCTTGACCTCATAGAAGGCGACCAGACGTTATTCGTCCGCCGCGATGAGGTTGAGGCGCAGTGGGTGTGGATTGATGCCATACGGGCCTTGTGGAAAGCCATGGCGCTAAAGCCAAAAACTTATGGCGCGGGAAGCTGGGGGCCCAATGCGGCAATTGCCCTGACTGAACGCGATGGAGTGAGCTGGCATGAGTGAATTACACGTCACAATCGAAGCCGTCACCGCGCGGATTATTGAACGTTCCAAGCCGCAGCGTCAGGCCTATCTCCACCTGATCGGCAAGCAACGCGACGCTGGCGTTAACCGCCCGACTTTAAGCTGCGGTAATCTCGCGCATGGCTTTGCCGCCAGTGGCGAGGACAAGGCGGCGATCCGCGATGGTAAGGCTATGAATATAGGCATCGTCAGCGCCTATAACGACATGTTGTCCGCGCATCAGCCTTATGGCCGTTACCCAGAGCAGATGAAGATTTTTGCAAGGGAGGTTGGCGCCACCGCGCAAGTGGCCGGTTCCACACCGGCCATGTGCGATGGCGTGACACAGGGGCAGGATTCGATGGAACTGTCCTTGTTCAGCCGCGATGTTATCGCCATGGCGACGGCGGTGGGGCTGAGTCATGGTATGTTCGAAAGCGTTGCGATGCTTGGCATTTGCGACAAGATTGTTCCCGGCCTGTTGATCGGCGCTTTGCGCTTTGGCCATTTGCCGACCATATTTGTGCCCGCCGGGCCCATGCCATCTGGTCTTGCCAATAAAGAAAAGCAACGCGTTCGGCAGCTTTACGCCGAGGGTAAAGTCGGCCGTGCCGAATTGTTAGAGGCGGAAGCCGCGTCTTATCATAGCGCAGGCACCTGCACCTTTTATGGCACTGCAAATTCAAACCAGATGATGATGGAGGTCATGGGGCTGCATATACCCGGTTCCGCCTTCATTAACCCTGGCACGAAATTGCGGACCGAATTGACCCGTGCCGCCGTCCACCGCCTGAGCAAAATTGGCTGGGATGGCGATGATTATCGGCCCTTGGGCCTTTGTGTTGATGAAAAGGCGATTGTGAACGCCTGTGTTGGCTTGCTCGCAACGGGTGGTTCAACCAACCATGCGCTGCACATTCCGGCCATTGCGCGGGCAGCGGGGATCACGATCGATTGGGAAGATTTGGACCAACTGTCCTCGGCTGTGCCGCTCATTGCGCGGGTCTATCCAAATGGGTCAGGCGATGTGAACCATTTCCATGCTGCGGGCGGCATGGGCTATGTCATTCGCGAACTGATCAATGCAGGCCTGCTGCACCGCGATATCATGACGGTCGCGGGCGATGACTTGGCCGATTATGGGCGTGAGCCAATGTTGGAGGATGACCAGCTTGTCTGGCGCGATGCGCCAGCCGTCACTGCCGACGATACTATGTTGCGGCCGCCATCTGCGCCGTTCAGCCCCGATGGCGGGATGCGTTTGGTGACGGGCAATTTGGGGCGTGCAACATTTAAGACCAGCGCCGTCGATCCTGCCCGCTGGACCATAGAAGCGCCCGTCCGTGTGTTTCATGACCAGAATGAAGCATTGGCGGCATTCAAGGCAGGCGAATTGGACCGCGATGTCATCGTCGTTATCCGTTTCCAAGGGCCGGTAGCTAACGGCATGCCTGAATTGCACAAGCTGACCCCGCCTTTGGGTGTGTTGCAGGATAAGGGCTTTCATGTGGCGCTCGTGACCGATGGCCGCATGTCGGGGGCGTCGGGCAAAGTACCTGCCGCTATCCATTTAAGTCCAGAAGGAGCACGCGGGGGGGCGATCGCTAAGCTTCAGGATGGTGACATCGTTCGGCTCTGCGCGAATACCGGAACATTGTCGGTGTTGGTGGACGCAGATATCTGGGCGGCGCGCGTGCCAGCGCCGACGCCAGCACGGCGTATAGGCACGGGTCGCGAGCTGTTTGCATTGATGCAGGCAGGCGCGGATGAGGCAGAGAAAGGCGGGTCGGCCATGTTGGCGGTTGCGGGACTATGACGGCTATTGTCGCTGTCGATATTGGCGGAACCCATGCCCGCTTTGCCATAGCCGAGGTTCAGGACGGTCGCGTGCTGGCGCTTGGCAAGGCGATAACGCTCAAGACGGCTGAACATGCAAGTTTCCAGACGGCGTGGCAGGAATTTGAACGGCTCAATGGCACGCCCCTCCCGCGCGCGGCGGCGATTGCCATTGCGGGGCCCGTGGACGCCGATATCATCAAGCTAACCAACAACCCTTGGATCATCCGTCGTTCCATGATGTGCGATGAATTGCAGGTGGATAATTTTGTCATCGTGAATGACTTTGGCGCCGTTGGGCATGCCGTAGCGCAAGCAGGACCAGAGTATTTTCAGCATTTGACAGGGCCGGATCAGGACTTTGCTACGGATGGCACGTTGAGCATTATCGGGCCGGGAACGGGCCTTGGCGTTGCGCATGTGTGGCGCAAGGGCGCTACCTATCATGTGCAAGCGACCGAAGGTGGGCATATGGATTTTGCGCCGCTCGACGCGATTGAGGACGCTGTTTTGGCGCGGTTGCGCAAACGTTACCGTCGGGTATCTGTTGAACGGGTCGTGTCTGGACCAGGTCTTATCGATCTTTATGAGACGCTTGCCGCGATTGAGGGGCGTGCGGTCCAGCAATATGACGACAAGACTTTGTGGCAAATGGGCATGTCAGGCAAGGACAGTCTTGCCGCCGCAGCGGTGGACCGCTTCTGCCTATCGCTTGGCAGTGTGGCAGGTGACATTATGCTCGCACAGGGAGGGTTTGCTGGCGTAGTGATTGCCGGTGGGCTTGGTTTACGGATCAAAGATAGCCTCATTCGTTCGGGATTTGCCGAACGGTTTCGTGCAAAGGGCCGATTTGAAGGGCTGATGTCCGCCATCCCCGTAAAACTGATTACACATCCGCAGCCCGGTCTTTTTGGCGCAGCGGCAGCCTACGCCCAGCAACATGTTTGAGGATGCATCGCATATGGTCGCCATCGAAAAAATCATGCGCAGCGCGCCCGTTATTCCGGTGCTGGTCATTGAAGATGCCGCGTATGCGCGTGGCATAGCGGAGGCGCTGGTTGCGGGCGGACTTCCTGTGCTTGAGGTTACCTTGCGCACCGCTGCAGCCTTGGACGCGATTGCCGAGATGAAAAAGGTCCCCGGCGCGATTGTCGGCGCTGGCACGATCGTTGATATACCGGGTCTAGAATGCGCGATCGCCGCTGGCGCTGAATTTATTGTCTCGCCCGGCCTCACCGACAATTTGGCCCAGGCAGCAATTGCCAAAGACATTGCATTCTTGCCCGGTATCGCCAGCGCAAGCGACATCATGCGCGGGCTGGATTTGGGGCTGAGGCATTTCAAATTCTTCCCGGCGGAGGCTAATGGTGGCCTTCCTGCGCTCAAGGCCCTCATTGGTCCATTCGGCCAGTGCCAATTTTGCCCAACGGGTGGCATAAAACAGGATACAGCAGCAGATTGGTTGGCCGTTCCGGAAATTTTATGTGTTGGCGGTAGCTGGCTTGTTGGTAAAGGCGTTCCCGATGTTGCCGCGATTGAATCGGCAGCGCGTGCCGCATCGGCATTACGGAAATAATGGAGACACAAGGCGTATGGCCGAAGAAATCGAATGGTGGGATTTTGATGCTGCGGAAGATTTGATCGACGCAGTGGTAGGAGATGTCAGCTTCATCATCGAAAGCGCGTTGGATGCCCGTGGTCAGGCGCTGGTAGCATTCCCCGGTGGCGCAACGCCTAAACCGATTTTGGAAAAGCTTGCTCAAACTAATATTCGTTGGAAAAATGTTACGATTATTCCAACCGATGATCGATTGGTACCTGTCGACAATCCCTTGTCCAATGTGGCGATGATTGCCAAAATTTTCATTCCAAAGGGTGCGCGGGTGCTGCCAATCGCAAGCGATGCCGCCGACCATAAGCTGGCGGGTAGCGCGGCGAATGCACGGCTGGCGGACCTCCATTGGCCGCCAGATTTGGTCTGGCTCGGCATGGGGGCAGATGGCCATACAGCGTCAATCTTCCCCGGCCCTGATTTTGATTCGGCGATGGACAGCGGCAAAGATGTGCGGGCCGTGGGCGTTGCGCCCGATCCGTTACCACCCGAAGCGCCCGTCAATCGTGTGACCTTAACAGGTGTCGCCATCGGCGCGGCGCGGACGGCGATTTTGGTGATCAATGGTGCAGAAAAGCGCAAAGTCCTTGAAGCGGCGATCGAACAGGGTGGCAAATCAAGCTATCCGATTGGCCGCGTGCTTGACAAGATTGTCGTGCCTGTCGACATTTACTGCCTCGACGACTGATTAGGCTCGGCGCATTTTGCCGGGGATAGTCTTTGCATTCAGCTTCTTAAGATAAGGCGGGATATCCAATTCGGAGACGCCGACGGGTTTGCGCGCATCTTTCGGATTGATCGGATTATCGAACGCGATGCCCACGCGCCCTTCGGTGGCCCAGGCTATGCGTCCACTGACCCAGCCAATGCTGCGCAGGTTCACTTCGACAAGTTCGCCCCGCATTGTGCCATTCGGGAGTTCGGCCATTAAGCCGCCGGCGGACAGGTTGCGAATGCGCACCGGCCATTCTTCCTGCGTAGCTGGAAAACGTAATATTGCCGTAAGCAAAAGGCTGTCGCGATTCACGCTGCGCTGTGCAGCAGGGCATTGCGTCTCGCTCAATTGGTCGTCCATGTTGCAGCGCCAAACAAGGTTAGTGTTAACTAGGCCTTGCACATTGGCAGCCAAACATCGCCAAAAGGTTAATGCGGCATGCTTTCTCGGCGTTTTGCCGTAATTTTTCACCAAATGTGGTAGGCTGACGCGCTGTTTAATCGTCGCGTGAAACGCGCTCTTGCCGTTCGTGGCGTTCCTGCGCTTCGAGTGTCATTGTTGCAATCGGTCGGGCGCGGAGGCGTGCGAGAGAAATGGGCTCGCCGGTCACTTGGCAGTAACCATATTCGCCCTCCGTGATGCGACGCAAGGCAGCCTCGATTTTGGCGATAAGCTTACGTTGGCGGTCGCGGGTACGAAGTTCGATACCCCAATCGGTCTCGCTTGAAGCGCGGTCGTTCAGATCTGGCTCACGCATGGGGCCATCTTGAAGCTGGTTCAGCGTTCCTTGGGCCTCCGCCAAGATGCTATTTTTCCAGTCAACGAGTTGCTTTTCAAAATATCGCAACTGCCGATCGTTCATAAATGGCTCTTCGTCGCCAGGTACATATGAATCGTCGAGGCCAAAGTCAGCGGCGCTTGTTTCGTTGGTCGTATCTTGAGGCTTGGCGCTCACGCCCATCGTAATTCTCCACCCCGGGGCAGGCCCTCCAGAACGAAGGAGTCTGCGTCCAATCCACTCTTGGCGGCGCTATAGACTCGGGCCAAATGCGGCACAAGCCAAATGTTACGCGGCGTCTTCAATTGCGTGAAAGCTTTGGAAGGTGTTCAGCGGGCGCTGGTTCGCTGTTTATGCATGAAAAATTTTGCGGTCAGCTACGCCGTTAGCTGAGGAAGAGTGCGTTGTTCCCGTATGCGGGCAGTGTCCGGCCCAGAAAGCGATGGTAAGCCACATTGTGTAAGTGCCGCGCAAACGCCGCCAACTTTCCGCCGCCCTTTTTCATTGCGAAACCGCCACTCGCGGGGCATAGCCTGCCGTCATGCATGACCTAAAATATATCCGGGAAAATCCCACCGACTTTGATGCTGCGTTAATGCGCCGGGGCTCTGAACCCGTTGCGATGTCTATCCTTGCGTTAGACGAAAACCGGCGCGCAATCTTGACTGAGATGCAAAATGCGCAGGCCCGTCGCAATGATGCGTCAAAATCCATTGGCGCAGCCATGGGCAAGGGCGATACCGCAACCGCCGAGGCATTAAAGGCCGAGGTTGCCCAGTTGAAAGACATTTTACCGCAGTTGGAAGAACGCGAACGCGCGGCTGGGATGGAACTCGACGCCTTGCTTGCAGGCTTACCGAATTTGCCCGCGGCTGACACGCCCGATGGCGCAGATGAGACCGAGAATGTCGAAATTGCTCGCTGGGGCAAACCGCGCGATTTTGATTTCGAACCCCGCGACCATGCGGATATCGGTCCCGCCCTTGGCCTCGACTTTGAAACAGGCGTTGCCATTTCGGGCGCGCGGTTTACCTTCATGCGCGGCCAGATGGCGCGCTTGAACCGCGCGCTTGGCCAATTCATGCTCGACCATCAAACTGCACAGCGCGGCTATACCGAGTGCGCAACGCCTTATTTGGTGCGACAGGAATCTCTTTTTGGAACTGGGCAGCTTCCTAAATTTGCCGAAGACAATTTTCAGACAACCGATGGCCGCTGGCTCATTCCCACTGCGGAAGTGTCGTTGACCAACAGCGTGCGGGAACAAATTTTGGACGAAAGCGCACTGCCGATCCGGTTGACCGCGTTGACCCCATGTTTCCGTTCCGAAGCAGGCGCAGCAGGGCGCGATACCAAGGGCCTCATTCGCCAACACCAGTTTGAAAAGGTGGAGTTGGTCTCCATTGTCCGGCCCGAAGACAGCGCGGCAGAGCATGAACGCATGGTGGAAAGCGCCGAAGGTATATTGCAAGCGCTTGAACTGCCATATCGCAAGATGCTGCTATGCACAGGTGACATGGGTGCCAGCGCGCAACGTACTTATGATCTTGAGGTCTGGTTGCCAGGTCAAGGGCTATATCGTGAAATTTCAAGCTGTTCCAACTGCGGCGACTGGCAGGCACGGCGCATGAACACCCGCTACCGCCCCGCCGAAGGCAAAGGCAATATATTCGTCCACACGCTGAATGGCTCTGGCCTCGCGGTTGGCCGCACACTTGTTGCTGTTCTCGAAAACCACCAACAAGCCGATGGCAGTGTCATCATTCCGGCTGCTTTGCTGCCTTACATGGGCGGCCTGACAAAATTGGAGCTTGCAGCTTAATGCGTATATTATTGACCAATGATGACGGCGTAAACGCGCCAGGTCTTAAGGTATTGGAGGCAATCGCCCGCACGATCAGTGATGACATCTGGATCGTTGCGCCTGCGGAGGAAAACTCGGGCGCTGGCCATTCGCTTACCCTGACGAAGCCCGTGCGCATTCGCCAGCATGGCGAAAAGCATTATTCGGTTTCAGGCACGCCGACAGATTCTGTTATGCTTGGCATTGGTGTGATCATGAAGGACGCAAAGCCTGACCTGATCCTATCCGGCGTCAACCGTGGCGCCAATTTAGGCGATGATGTTACCTATTCAGGTACAGTTTCCGCCGCGATGGAAGGGGCGTTGGCCGGCATTCGCTCCATTGCACTGAGCCAAGTCTATAGCAAAGAAGGCATGGCCGACGCTGTTCCCTTTTCGGCGGCCGAAGCTTGGGGTGAGCGCGTACTTCGTCCGTTGCTTGATATGCCGGACACGCCGCGCACATTGACCAACATCAACTTTCCGCCGCTGCTGCCGCAAGATGTGAAGGGAATCAAAGTCGCGCGCCAGGGCTTTCATGATTACAGCCGTGGTTCGATTGTCAAAGGGACGGACCCGCGCGGATATGATTATTATTGGTTTGGTTTGCACGGCATGTTGCACACGCCGGGCCATGACACCGACCTTGAAGTCATTGAAGATGGTTATATTGCAGTCACACCTCTCCAACTTGATCTGACCCACCATGAATCTTTGGCGACGTTGAAGCATAGGTATAACATATAGGGGGCTGAGGATGCGGTTGAGGTTAATGGTGATTTCGAAATCCGCAAAACCCGCCGGAGGTCACTTCTCTAAGCTATGTGGATCCATTCATGGCTGATCCCAATATCCCGACCAAATTCACAGTAGCACTTCGCCGTGCAAGCAAGTTGCCGGTATGGGCGGACGTGCTCCTTCGGCTTTCGCTGGCGTTCTTCCTGATTTTGTTGGTCATCATCATTCACTGGTTTGACAGGGCTGGTTTGAAAGACAATCATGACGGCGTCATCAGCTTTCTGGATGTCGTCTATTTCACGATGATTTCCGTCACCACTACGGGGTTTGGGGACATTGCCCCAGTGTCTGACCGATCACGTTTTATCGAAGCGATTATCGTGACGCCGGTGCGCATTGCCGTCATTTTTATATTCGTAGGTACAGCCTATAATTTTGTCATCAAACGCAGTTGGGAAAAATGGCGCATGAAAAAGATTCAGCAAACCTTGTCCGGACATATTGTGACCTTGGGTTTCGGCGTCAGCGGGTCGCAAGCTGTTAATGAGCTTATTAAGCGCGGGACTGACCCAAAAGATATTGTGGTGATTGATAGTAGCGAGGAACGGCTTGCCGAGGCCGAGTATCTGGGTTGCAATATTTTGTGCGGTGATGGCACGCGAGACGAAATTCTAAACGCCGTTCGCATTAAGCAGGCGTCGTCGGTGATCGTTTCCGCCGGACGCGATGATTCGTCCATCTTGATGGTGCTGACTGTACGCCATCTGTCGCCCAATGTGCCAATCAGCGTCGTGATACGTGCTGACGATAACGAATTGCTCGCGCGTCAGGCCGGGGCAACGACGGTTATCAATCCGGTCAGTTTTACTGGGTTGTTATTGGCCAGTTCGTGCCATGGCGAACATATTTCGGAATATTTGACCGATTTAGCTTCTGTCGGCGGCGAGGTCATTATTAAGGAACGTGAAGTATACCCAAGCGAAGTTGGCAAAAGCTTACGCGATTTGCCTGAGGGAATTGGCCTTCGTATTTATCGGAATGGCGTGAATTTTGGCTTTTGGCAGCCCGAAGCGCAAAAATTGGAAGCAGGCGATTTGCTGGTGCAGATCTTACCAACAGAAGCTTAGGGACAGGCTGATCCTAATGCCCCAGCAATAAAAAAACCAATCCCATTGCTGCGTAAAATACGAGCCAATATCCCGCATCAATCGCGAACAACCGGCCCGATTTGCGCGAAAACAGATAATTGGTGCCAATGGCGGGGATGATATAGCCAAGCGAAATGCCGACAGATATCATTAGCGTCGAACGCGCATTGGTATCAAAAAACGCGAGTAAATGACCAAGAAACACTGCCGATAGCACCGAAAAGGCAAAGGTCAGGCCGTAGATTTTAAGCATATTGCCGTTCCGCAGTTGCTCCTCGGTAAAACCATGCTCCGCCATCCATGCCTTGCCGAACAGAGGTCCGTACCACAGGCCGCCAATCAGAAATCCGGTCGCCGCAGCCACCAAAATTGCCAATAAATTCGCGTTAGCCATCATGATCCTTCGCACAACTATAAGCATCAATCATGCGCTTGTTCGCCAGCCGTGACAAGCCTGCCGAAACGCGCTATGCGCCGCCCATCATGGCAACAATCATTAAAGCAGCGCCGAAAGTCGGCATGGTATCGCTTGGCTGTCCCAAGGCGCTGGTCGATAGCGAACGAATTCTCACTAAGCTGCGTGCAGACGGCTATGGCCTGTCACCCGATTATGCGGGTGCCGATGTGGTGCTCGTCAATACGTGCGGTTTTCTGGACTCTGCAAAGGAAGAAAGCCTGGAAGCCATTGGCGAGGCTATCGCGGAAAACGGCCGTGTTATTGTGACGGGCTGCATGGGTAATGAAGCCGATGTTATTCGCGCGCGCTTTCCCGATGTGTTGGCGATTACAGGGGCGCATCAATATGAGGCTGTCGTATCAGCGGTCCATGAAGCAGCGCCGCCGGCGCGCGGTGCATTCGTTGATCTTGTCCCTGAAGGCGGATTAAAGCTTACGCCGCGCCATTACAGCTATTTGAAAATTTCAGAAGGCTGCAACCACAGCTGCGCGTTCTGCATCATTCCGTCCCTGCGCGGAAAACTTGCAAGCCGCCGAATTGACGCTGTGCTGCGTGAGGCGGAGAGGCTTGTTTCCGCTGGCACAAAAGAGCTGCTGGTTATTTCGCAAGACACTTCCGCTTATGGGGTGGATACGCGGCATGAACCGCGCGAATGGAAGGGGCGTCAGGTGCGTGCACATATGACTGACCTTGCGCGCGAATTGGGCGGCTTGCGCACCAGCGATGGCATCGCACCATGGGTCCGGCTGCATTATGTTTATCCTTATCCCCATGTGGATGATGTCATTCCGTTAATGGCTGAAGGATATTTGACGCCGTATCTCGACATCCCGTTCCAGCATGCAGCGCCCAATGTCCTCAAGGCCATGAAGCGGCCAGCTAATGAGGCAAAGGTGCTTGAACGCATCCGCAAATGGCGCGATATGGCTCCGGACATTGCGATACGATCGAGCTTTGTCGTCGGCTTCCCCGGCGAAACCGAATCCGATTTCGAATATCTGCTCAATTGGCTAGAAGAAGCGCAGCTAGACCGGGTAGGGGCGTTCCGCTTTGAACCGGTGGACGGCGCGCAGGCGAACCATTTGCCCAATCCGGTACCTGAAGCGGTCAAGGAAGAGCGCTTCCAGCGTATCATGGCAAAAACAGCCGCGATCAGCGCTGCCAAGCTTGCGGCAAAGGTCGGACGCAATATTCCTGTAATCATCGACGAAATCGGCGATGCGGATGAAGATGGCAGCATTGGCGCCACGGGACGATCGCAGGCCGATGCGCCTGAAATTGACGGCCATGTCTATCTGCGGGATATTAACCCGACTTTGAAGCCCGGCGACGTCGTGCTGGTCAACATCGAAGATGCTGACGAGCACGATCTGTTTGGGGTGGTTGCCTGATTATCTGCCCTTCGGCGGTAGGGGAAAGAAGCCTGAAGTTCGGGCGACATAATCGGCATATTCGGGCCGCGTCTTCTTCATACCCCGTTCCAACAAGGGCTTACCCGACCATCGCGTCAGGGTGAATGTCAAGAATATCGGACCAATGACGCTAGCCCATCCTACCAGCCCTACTTCGCAAGCGATGAGCCAAATGCCCCACCATGTGCAGGCGTCACCAAAATAATTGGGGTGGCGCGTATAACGCCAAAGGCCAGTATCCAGAACCTTGCCCTTATTAGCCGGATTGGCGCGGAATGCGTTAAGCTGCGAATCACCGATGGTTTCAAACAATATGCCGATGATCGCAATGATTGTGCCGAATAATGCCAATGGGCCCAACGCTATATTCCCACCTTCGCTTGCCCAAATACCAAGCTGCGCCGGCAGGGAAGTAATGAAAAGCAGAGGCGCTTGGGTAAGGAACACCGAAAGCAAGGATGTCTTGCTCCAGCTCCAGCCTTTCTTTTCCATGACGCTGCCCATGATTTTGGCGTAGCGCGGGTCTTCGCCATGGGCGCGCCAGCGTGTCCACAGATGAAAGGTCAGGCGTAGGCCCCAAAGGCTAGTCAAACCTATAAGCAAATGGGACCGCGCGTCCGGCGCGCCTGATTGCGCCCAAGTCGCCCAAGCCAGTAACACCATCCCGAATGCCCAAAAGGCATCAATGAATGACACATCGCGAATTCTGACCGAATAAGCCCATAAGGCAAGAATCACGGTTAGCAACGCCGCAGCATTGATAAGCATCGTCGAACCAAAATCAGTCATGCATCGTCCCTCGCAAATATCTCTGTCATTCCTTTGGCTGGATGCTTTGGTTTAACCTTCGCGTAGATTTCTGCAACCTTCGCCATATCGGCTTTATAATCGCCAGTTGGCCATATGGCAGGCCCAAGCCCGCCAGTTTTGGAACCATAATCCATCATGCCCAATACCAACGGTACGCCTGCACCCATGGCAATATGGTAGAAGCCAGTTTTCCACGCCTTAACCGTGCCGCGCGTTCCTTCTGGCGCGATTGTCAGCATGAATTCGTCGCGACGGCCGAATTCATCGATCATCTGCTGCACATAATTGCGGTTTGAACTACGGTCGACAGGAACACCGCCCATATCGAGCATGAAGTTGGTAAACGGCCAGCGGAACAGCGAAGTTTTAGCCATGAAATGTGGCTTAATTCCTAAGTCTTCGGTCAGTCCTAAAAAATATACAAAGTCCCAGTTGCTGGTATGTGGTGCGGCGATGAGCACGAATTTGCGTGGCTCCGGAACGACGCCATGCGCCCGCCATCCGCCGCGTTTATATATAGCAACCAATACCCGCCTAAACATTTGGGATAACCAGCTGGGCTGGCGTTCATTCAAGAACATTATCGTCATCCTCCCCCAATGCTCACATAACGCCGTTGCAATGCATTTCAAACGGCTTGTTTCGTAAATACGCAAAGGCTAGGCATCCGGACGCAATAAAAATCAACGCGGGAATTTACATGTCGCAACATGCACACGGCAGCACTCCAGTTATTTCTTCAACCGGATTGTTTACCCCATCTCATAATATCAGCAACGCAGAACTGGTCGCGAGCTTCAATGCCTATGCCGACCGCTACAATGCCACCAACCCTGATGCAGAGCCACTCACGCACAGCTCAGTTGAATTTGTCGAGAAGGCCAGCGGGATCAAATCCCGGCATGTGATCGATAAGCGCGCCATCGTCGATCCCGACATCATGGAGCCACGTTACCCCGAACGGCCAGATGACCAGATTTCGTTAATGGCCGAAATTGGCGTTGCGGCATGCCGTGATGCGCTGGAACGCGCTGGTCGCAAGATTGAAGATGTTGATGCCGTGTTATGCGCTGCGTCGAATATGCAGCGCGCTTATCCCGCCATGGCGGTAGAAATCCAACATGAGCTTGGTATGCAGCGCGGCTTTGGCTTTGACATGAATGTTGCTTGTTCTTCAGCGACGTTCGGCATTCAAACTGCTGCTGACTATATCCGCAGCGGTAATGCGCGTTCGGTATTGGTCGTAAATCCTGAAATAACCTCAGGCCATCTTAACTGGCGCGACCGCGACAGCCATTTCATCTTTGGGGATGTCGCGACCGCCATATTAGTTGAGGCAAAGGATATGGCCCCTGCGCAGCATTGGGAGATTCTGGGCACGCGGCTGAAAACGCAATTTTCGAACAATATCCGCAACAATTTTGGTTTTCTCAACCGCGCGCATGGGCAGGGTCCGGTCGACCAAAGCGGGCCGCGCAATGACAAGCTATTTGTTCAAGAGGGTAGGAAGGTGTTTAAAGAGGTTGTCCCAATGGTCGGACAAATGATCATTGAACATGCCGAAAGCCTGGGCTTATCTGGAACAGATTTACGCCGCATGTGGCTGCATCAAGCCAATACGGGCATGAACAGACTGATTGCACAAAAGGTTTTGGGGCATGAAGCAAGCGAGGATGAAAGTCCCACAGTGCTTGATACTTATGCCAATACCTCAAGCGCCGGCTCTATCATCGCCTTCCACAAGCATAATGAAGACCTGACGGCTGGAGATATTGGCCTGATTTGCTCGTTCGGCGCGGGGTATTCGGCGGGCTCGGTATTTGTGCGGAAAGTCGCTTAATAAATGGGGCTGCGGATTTAGGCGGCAAACCCCGTTGCCGGTTGACATCAGCTGCCATTTCTTTGCGCAATTCGGTCCGTCTGGGGGATGCACGCTTATTGTACATCCCCTGCCAGCGCGTTGGCGATGGCTTTGTGCGCGTTAGTCGAGTATCAACGCCAGCAAAATGTAAATCAAAACTGGCGAACCAAAGCCGACAACCGTTGCAACAGCGAAGATCAAGCGAATGATCATGGCATCAATGCCGGTCCAGTTGGCAAGGCCAGCGCAAACGCCGAGAATTTTCTTGTTGGCTTTATCAAGTGTCAAACGTGTCATTAAATTGCTCCCTAAACTCAAAATATGGGGTTTTGTTATGCTATGATCGCGGCGGCAGGTGCAACGGCGGGTGCCACGCTGATGCCGATAGTGATGAATGCGCAGATAACTGCAGCGAAAGCCGATAGAATTTGTGTGTGCACATATTGTGTCATGTTAATTTCCTTTTCAAGATCCCGGACCATGCCGGCTATGCGAACTACTTTGCATAGCTTATGCCAAAATTGATTTTTCCATGAAAAACAATTAATTATGGTATATTTGGGATTGCCGCATGATTGGAATAAATTCATATATTGGGAAATTATGCCAATATTTGGGAGTGGTGGAGTGGCAATAGCCGCTTGACCAAAAGTGGTCATACTATAGCAGACGCATGATATGACGCTGTCGCGACTAACCCTGAATGATTTTCGAAACCATGCTGCGCTGGAGATCCGGCCAGAGGCGCAGTTCATTGCACTTCACGGGTCAAACGGGGCCGGCAAGACGAATATCCTGGAAGCCGTGTCGCTTTTGGTACCAGGCCGAGGTCTTCGCCGAGCGGCCATGTCTGACATGGTGCGCAACGAGGGCAGTGGCGGCTTTGCTATAGTTGCGCATGCTGGCGGCAATGTGATTGGAACTGGGGTCAGCGCAGAGCAGCCTGAACGGCGCAAGGTGCGGGTGAACGAGAGCAATGCGGCGATAAACAGCCTTGCCGAATGGCTGTCGGTTATCTGGCTAACCCCAGCGATGGACCGCTTGTTTGCAGACGGTGCAGCAGCGCGACGGCGGTTTCTGGATCGCTTGGTATTGGCGATAAACCCCGGCCATGCGCGGCACAGCAGCCGATATGAAAAGGCCATGCAACAACGCAACCGGCTTTTGGCGGGCGGTGTTGGTGCCGACCCATTGTGGTTAGATGCGCTTGAGGCGCAGATGGCGGAGAGCGGAAACCTTATTCAGGCGGCCCGCATTTGGGTTGTTGAGGCGTTGAGTACTCAATTGCTGACAAATATATCCGGGCCATTTGCCACGCCGCAGATTAAATTGGTCGAAAAGCTTGCAACTGCAGATGGCGATCTTGCGTCTGCATGGCGCAAGGGACGTAGCCGTGACGCAGCTGCCGGGCGCACTTTGCTTGGCCCGCATCGTGCCGATCTCGAAGTATTGCACAGCGGCTCAGGACAGGTCGCGGAGCAATGTTCCACAGGGGAACAAAAGGCATTATTGCTCTCCCTCATCCTTGCGCACGCGGCGCTTGTATCAGCGCAACGTGATGCCCCGCCGATCTTGCTGTTGGATGAGGTCGCGGCGCATCTCGATCCGTCAAGACGCGCTGCGTTATTTGCGTTGTTGGCAGATACCGGGGCGCAAGTCTGGATGACCGGAACTGAACCCGAATTGTTTAAGGATATTGGGCCGTCTGCCCAGTTGCTTCCAATTGGACAGATTTAGAATGCTCCCCTGATCGCAGGGGAACATTCATTTAGCGGGCTTTACTGGACTTTTTCGCAGCACTCTTCTTTGGCGACTTAGGCTTGGCCGCTTTAGGCGGTGCGGGTGTCACTTCAAATGCGGGCTGGTCGTCCTTGATACGCACAGCAACTTCACCGCCATGAATGAGTTTGCCAAACAACAGTTCTTCTGCAAGCGGCTGTTTGATCTTTTCTTGGATAAGGCGCCCCATCGGGCGCGCGCCATATAGCTTGTCATAGCCACGCTCAGTCAACCAAGCCCGTGCTTCGTCATCAAGCTTGATGTGCACATTTTGGTCGGCAAGCTGTAACTCCAACTGCAGGATGAACTTGTCGACGACGCGCGCGACAACTTCGGTCGGCAGATAACCAAATGGTACCGTTGCATCGAGGCGATTGCGGAATTCCGGTGCGAACATCTTCTTAACGGCTTCGTCACCTGCATCTTCCTTGCTGATGTTGTTGCCGAAACCAATGCCTTCCTTCGCCATGTCGCTGGCACCCGCATTGGTCGTCATAATCAAAATGACATTACGGAAATCAACGGTCTTGCCGTGATGGTCGGTCAGGCGACCATTGTCCATCACTTGCAAAAGGATGTTAAAAAGGTCCGGATGCGCCTTTTCGATTTCGTCGAGTAACAGCACGCTATGCGGGCTTTGGTCGACGGCATCTGTCAGCAATCCGCCTTGGTCAAAGCCGACATATCCGGGAGGGGCACCAATCAGACGGCTGACGCTGTGCCGTTCCATATACTCAGACATGTCAAATCGCTTGAGCGGAATGCCAAGGATAGAGGCTAATTGCCGCGCGACTTCGGTTTTACCAACGCCGGTCGGGCCGCTGAACAAATAGCTGCCGATTGGCTTTTCGGTATCGCGCAGACCAGCGCGGCTGAGCTTGATGGCGCTCGCCAACACTGCAATCGCTTTGTCTTGCCCGAACACGACGCGCTTGAGATCCGCCTCAAGCGTGCCAAGCGCAGTCTTGTCATCGGTCGAAACCTGCTTTGGCGGGATACGGGCGATCGTGGCAATAACGGCCTCAATTTCGCGGGCTGTGATAAGCTTGCGGCGCTTTGACGGTGGAACCAGCATCTGCATGGCACCCACTTCGTCAATAACGTCTATCGCCTTGTCAGGCTGCTTACGGTCGTTGATGTAGCGTGAGGACAGCTCCACGGCAGCCTTGATGGCCTCGGGGGTGTATTTCACCTTGTGATGCTCTTCAAACGCGCTGCGCAAGCCGGCAAGGATCTTGATTGTATCTTCAACGCTTGGCTCGTTGACATCAATCTTTTGGAACCTGCGCAGCAATGCGCGGTCTTTTTCAAAATGGTTGCGGAATTCCTTGTAGGTGGTCGACCCGATGCAGCGGATGGTTCCGCCGGACAAAGCTGGCTTCAGCAAGTTTGACGCGTCCATTGCGCCGCCGCTGGTTGCGCCAGCGCCAATTACTGTGTGGATTTCGTCGATGAACAAGATCGCGTCCGGCAGTTTTTCCAACTCCGACACGACCGCCTTTAACCGCTCTTCAAAGTCACCGCGATATCGCGTTCCAGCCAGCAATGCGCCCATGTCGAGCGAGTAGATCACTGCTGGTAAAAGAACCTCAGGCACCTGATTCTCAACGATGCGGCGGGCCAGCCCCTCTGCAATCGCTGTTTTCCCAACGCCCGGTTCGCCCACATATAGCGGGTTATTCTTTGACCGGCGGCATAAGATTTGGACAGTGCGGTCAACTTCCGCAGTCCGCCCGATCAGCGGGTCAATGCGGCCCTGCTTGGCTTTTTCATTCAGATTGACGGTGAACTGGTCCAGCGCACCTTCTTTTTTGTCTTTTTTCGTCTTGGCGTCTTCGGGCTCTTCGCTTTTCTGCTCAGCGCCGGTGACTGACCGAGGTTCGGCTAACTTGCCGTCCTTGCCGATTCCGTGGCTGATATAAGATACGGCATCGAGCCTACTCATATCCTGCTGTTGCAAGAAATATACGGCATAGCTCTCGCGTTCCGAAAACAAAGCGACCAGCACATTTGCGCCAGTTACGACGTCTTTGCCGGAACTTTGGACATGCAGAATCGCCCGTTGAACAACGCGCTGAAAGCCGCTTGTCGGCGACGGGTCAACCTTACCCTCCACGCGTAGGCTTTCCAACTCGGTATCCAAATATGTAATGATGATGTCCGAAAGTTCGCCAAGCTCGACACCGCAAGCCTGCATGACTTTCGCTGCGTCCGCATCTTCAATGAGCGCCAGCAGGAGATGCTCCAGCGTTGCGTATTCATGCGCACGGTCGCCAGCATGCTTCAATGCGTTGTGGAGTGTGGTTTCCAGCGACTCTGCAAATGATGGCATAATTCGGTCTCCCTAAAATGAGTCGCTGCGCGTCCTATACACTATATCGGCGCGGCCTTCGGTGCTTTCAAGCATGATGACAGAGATAACGGTTTGGCTTGCCGCTTTCTGCGCATTGGCCCGCTATGAGTCACTTCTTGAACAATGCGTCGGCAACGCTTCTGTGCTTGCTTGCAAACGTTATTTTGGCTTCGCAGCGCGTAATTTCCGCCTTTAGCGCAGCGATCCGTAATTCAAGTTCCGCGACAGATAGGGCGTCAATATCCTGCTTAACAAGATTGGCCACAGGATCGTCGCGTCGGCGCGGTAGATTTTCGTCAATATCCATAACCCATATTTTACCGATGGGCAGTTGCTGTCAATATGAAGCTTGCTTAAAGGCCGACAATTCACAAGGGATAACTTCGTAATGGCACAGCTACCGGATCAAATGACCGCAATCGAAATTTCGACGCCGGGCGGGCCCGAAGTGCTTGTCGCGTCGCGTCGACCGCTGCCGGTTCCAGATGTGGGCGAAGTGCTGTTGAAAGTCGCTTATGCGGGCGTCAATCGGCCTGACGTTATCCAGCGCAAAGGGCTTTATCCTGCGCCTCCAGGCGCGAGTGATCTGCCCGGGCTTGAAGTGTCGGGCATAGTTGTCGCCGTGGGCGGCGATGTCGACCCGACCATAATCGGTGCCCGTTATTGCGCCTTGGTATCTGGCGGTGGATATGCCGAATATTGCCTCGCGCGGTTGGATGTGTGTTTACCAGTTCCAGCGGGCATGGACATGGCTGCGGCTGCGGCCTTGCCTGAAACATTGTTCACCGTCTGGCATAATGTGTTTGAGCGGGGCTATGCCACCCCCGGAGAGACCATATTGATTCACGGCGGGACCAGCGGGATTGGCACCATGGCAATCAAGCTGGGCAAGCTTTTCGGCCTGACGGTGATTGTGACCTGTGGTTCTGACGACAAATGCGCAGTCGCCGAAAAAATTGGCGCTGACTACGCCATCAACTATAATGATTCCGACTTCGTCGAACGTGTCAAGGCGATCACAAACGGCGAGGGCGTTCACATCGTGCTTGATATGGTCGCAGGGAGTTACGTGTCGCGAAACCTGCAGTGTTTGCGCGAAGACGGGCGGCATGTGACCATTGCGGTGCAGGGCGGGATGACAGCAGAAATCAACATGGCTTATGTCATGTCACGCCGGCTGACGCTGACTGGGTCAACGCTGCGCCCTCGAACCGCCACGTTTAAGGCGATGCTTGCGCAGGAGATATCGGCCAATGTTTGGCCGCTTGTCTGTGATGGTGCGCTGCGTCCGGAAATGGACAAGGTCTTTCCTTTGGCCGAAGCCGCCGCTGCGCATGCTTATATGGAATCTGGCGCGCATGTGGGGAAAATCACGCTGGCGGTTTAAGCACGAAATATAGCTTTATGCTTTCGGCGCTTGCGTTCCCAATCCATCCAGCCAGATTTTGACATCATTGCCGCTCTTCTGCGGGATCTCCTCCATCGGGATATGGCCAACATTGGGGTAAATAATCAGCTTGGCCTGCGGTATGGCTTCCGCGAACCATTTGGCCGCTGTGACGGGGATTAAATTATCTTCCGCGCCCCATAAGATTAAAACGGGCACCTTTATTGTTGAAAGCCGTTCTTTTGTGCCAGGCACCATGCTCTTGGAATTTGAAAAGCGTTGCATGGTTGCGTTGCGGTTGCCGGGGTAGCGGTTTAATTCCCAATATCTATCAATGAGCTTGTCGTCGATTTCGGATTGAACACTCATCGACGTTTTGACGCTCGATTCAAAAATGCTGCGGGGGGCAATGAAGCGCGCGGCTTCTTTTATCACTGGCATGCGCATCAGCCGGAATCCAAGTGGCGTTTTTCCAGACCTTGCATATGGCTGTCCACTGGCATCAACCAATAACAAAGCTTCTACCTTCTCGGGATGCTCCAATGCATATGCCCATGACACGCCGCCGCCCATCGAATTGCCGCCGATCACGGCCTTATCAACATTTAACTTGGTCAATAAACGGTCAACGACGCGCACATAAGATGCACTGTCGTAGACGCCTGCGGGGTTATTTCCAGTCAGGCCATGGCCGGGAAGATCAAGCGATATAATGCGATAGTCTTTGCCCAAAATGCCAACCCATTGCTCCCATGTATGTAGTGATGCGTTTGAGCCGTGGATGAGAACGAGCACGGGCCCGTCCTGTTTTCCTTCGTCGCGATAATGCACGCGCAGACCAGGCTCCAACTTGGCAAAGCGCGAAGCGGCACTGCCATATTTGCGCTCCATCTGCGCGGCATTCGTGTCAGGCGCATAGCCCCAGAAAAACAGCGCGGCCAAGGCGGCAAGCAACAAAATGAAGAGCCATTTAATGAAACGTAGCATTTCTTCCCCCAATGATTGCTTGGGAATGCACGGCTGGTGCGGCGCGTGCAAGTCCAAACGCGCATTGTCGCTTGCCGATATGGCAAACTTCGCCTAATGCCGAGCCAAGACATTCAGGCCGCTCCGTAAGGGGCGGCCCTTATTATTGGAGCAAATGAAATGGCTACCCCTTTGATGCCACATGCGACTGCCGCTTGGTTGGTCGACAACACGGGTTTGAGCTTCTCGCAAATCGCTGAGTTTTGCGGCATTCATATCCTTGAAGTGCAAGCCATGGCTGATGACATGACGGGTTCGAAATATACCGGGCGTGATCCTGTGCACGCCGGCGAATTGGCGATGGAAGAAATCGAAAAGGGTCAGGCGGATGAGGATTATGTCCTCAAAATGTCAAAGGGACCGGATCAGGTTCGTCGCACAAAAGGGCCACGTTATACGCCAGTGTCGAAGCGTCAGGACAAGCCGGATGGCATTGCTTGGTTGCTGCGCAATCATCCTGAAATTTCGGATGGCGCGATCTGCAAGTTGATCGGTACGACGCGCAATACAATTGCGGCCATTCGTGAGCGTAGCCACTGGAACATCGCTGAAATTCAGGCGAAGGACCCCGTCACGCTTGGTTTGACATCGCAGCGCGAACTGGATGCGATCGTGAACCGCGCTGCAAAGAAAGCTGGTATCGACAATACCGCTGCCAACGACGCGCGCCTTGGAACCGATCGCGACGCTTTGATCGAGGAATTACGCGCAGAACGTACGGAAGCTGCACGCCGGGCCGAAGCTGCGTTGAATGGCGAAGACGAAAATGTTGGCAAGGCAGAATTGACCGCCGACACCTTATTCAAAAAAGCTGGCGAATAATCGAAACGTCATGATTGCCTTAATCGCTTGATTAAGGCACGGCGGGGGGATGGCAACTAACACACCCCCCGCATATGACGCATCGCTTGCCGATCATGGGTTTGAGGCAAAAGAGCTAAAGGGGCTAACCTACCCCTTGGGCGAACACGCTCCGCAATATGGTGAAATTTATCCAATAGCGCCCGATATCGGTTGGACGCGGATGCCCGTGCCCGGCAATTTGGCGCATATCAATCTATGGTTGCTGGATGAGGCGAACGGCGGATATGCGATTGCCGATACGGGCCTGTTCATGCCGCCAACGATTGACCAATGGCAGTCGCTTTTCAAGGGAGCGTTGGCGCACCGCGACCTAACACGGATTTTCGTAACGCATTTTCATCCAGACCATGTGGGTTGCGCTGGTTGGTTGGCAAACAAGTTCAAAGTCCGGATCTGGATGAACCGGACCGAATGGCTGATGACACGCATGCTGACCGCCGAGCAGTTAGATCACCCGCCAGAAGACGTCTTGAGCAATCGAAAATTTGCCGGATTTGACGAAGAGCGCATTGATATTTTGCGAAAAGGCGATTGGGGCGGCTTTGCCAGAGCCGTATCCAAACTTCCGACGGGGCATGTGCGCATGGATGACGGACAAGTCATTCAGGTTGGGCGACGCGACTGGACGGTGATGACTGGCGGTGGGCACACACCTGAACATGCTTGCTTGGTAGATTTCGGTAATGGAATGATCATTGCCGGAGACCAAATTTTGCCGCGCATTACATCAAACGTATCGGCCATGGACAGCGAGCCGGAGGCCGATCCGCTTGGTGAATGGCTGGCGTCCATTGCGAAATTCCGTGCGGCTTTGCCTGCTGATATGTTGGTGCTGCCCGCACATGGAGAACCATTTACGGGTGTGCATGTCCGTCTGGACAAGCTTGCCTCGGGACATCATGAACGGCTTGATAAGCTTGAATTACAACTGCGTACCACCGAAATGCGCGCCGTTGATACATTCTCCTTACTGTTTGACCGCGAGATTGATGATAGCGTCTATGGCTTAGCCGCGGGCGAGGCGCAGGCGCATCTGCGACATTTGCATTTTGCTGGACGGATAAAATGTGAAATCCGCGATGGCGTTGGCTGGTATCACGCGGCATAATGCCTGTATGACACAGAGCATTTGGAACAATCGCTATTTTCATCCTATCAAATGGGATCAGCAATTTCCCGCATTGGCACTACATGACATGTTTTTCCAATCGGCCGAGCGCATGGGCCGCGCAGCCATGGCCGACTTTATGGGCCGCAAATATGGTTATGCTGAAATGGCACAAACTGTCCGGCGCGTCGCCCGTGGGTTGCAAAATAAGGGGATAGGCAAGGGCGACCATATTGGCCTGTTCCTGCCCAATGTGCCGCAATATATCGCGGCTTATTATGGCGCCTTGGCAGCGGGGGCGACGGTTGTGAATTTTTCGCCGCTCTACACCGTTGATGAACTCGCGCATCAGGTCGCCGATAGCGGCACGTCGATATTGTTCACGGTCTCTGCGGCGGCGCTATTGCCCACGGCGATGAAGGTACTCGACAATAGCAGCTTGAAAGAATTAATCGTCGGAAGCGTATCCGAAGCGTTGCCAAAAGCGAAAAGCTGGGCATATCGTGTGTTCAAACGCAGCGAGATTGCGGCGATACCCTCTGATAGTCGTGTGTCTACTTTTGCCCGTCTGGTCGCAAATGAAGGCGATTATGCGATCCAGCCATGCGCACCCGAAAAAGATATTGCGCAGTTGCAATATACGGGCGGGACAACTGGCACCCCCAAAGGCGCAATGTTAAGTCATCAAAATATTACCGCCAATGCGCGGCAGATTAACATGCTTGATCCGCATAGCAGAATGAATCAGCCGGAAGACCCATCGGACGATCGTATCCTTGGAGTGCTGCCGTTTTTCCATGTCTTTGCAAATGCAACTGTTCTTAATCGCACAGTCGCCAATGGCGGTGAAATTGTCATGCTTCCGCGTTTTGAGGCAAAGGCGGCTTTGGCGGCGATTACCCGCGCAAAGGTAACTTCACTTCCTGGCGTGCCGACCATGTATCAAGCATTGCTGGATTGCCCGGACCTTGCAAAGACCGATTTCAGTAGCCTTCGTGCCTGTATTTCGGGCGGCGCGCCCTTGTCCGGTGAACTGAAAAAGCGGTTTGAGGCAGCTACCGGAGCTGTTGTTATCGAAGGCTATGGCCTAACTGAAAGCTCCGGCGTGGTTTCGTGCAACCCTTATGAAGGCATGAACAAGATTGGCAGCATCGGGCAACCTGTCCCTGGAACCGACGTCCGGCTTGTTGACAAGGAGGACCCGACTAAGCCCGCTCTTGCCGGCGAGCCCGGCGAGCTTACTTTCTCAGGTCCACAAGTTATGTGCGGATATTGGAACCGGCCAGAGGCGGATGCAGAAGTATTTCTCGGCAAGTATCTTCGCACTGGTGACGTCGCGACGATTGACGAAGATGGTTTTATCCACATCGTTGACCGGTTGAAGGATATGATCGCGGTTGGCGGGTTCAAGGTATTCCCCAGCCAAGTTGAAGACATTCTCTACCAACACCCTGCGGTTAAGGAAGCGCTCGTTATCGGCGTTGCTGATGCATATCTCGGTGAAATTCCACACGCCTTTGTGACATTACAAAATGGTGCGACCGAAGATGGCGCGGCGCTTGCAGCGTGGCTAAACCCGAAATTGGGTAAACATGAACGCGTCAAGGGGGTCACGATCATGGATGCCTTGCCAAAAACAATGATCGGCAAGCTTGACCGCAAAGCGTTGCGGGTGGCGCTGGGTTCCTAGGCCTTAGTCTGCGATGGAAGGAGATTCTGCTCTCATCCGCAAGATAATCCATGTCGACATGGATGCATTTTACGCCAGTGTGGAACAGCGGGATAACCCTGATCTGCGCGGTAAGCCTGTCGCAGTCGGCGGCTCGTCCAAACGCGGCGTTGTGGCTGCGGCGAGCTATGAAGCGCGGGCGTTTGGTGTGCGTTCCGCCATGCCTTCGGTTGTGGCGCAAAGGCAATGCCCAGACCTGATTTTCGTCAAACCAAGGTTTGAGGCCTATAAAGCGGTGTCCGGACAGATCCGTGATATATTCGCGCGGCACACCGACCTTATTCAGCCGCTCTCATTGGATGAGGCCTATCTTGATGTGACCCATGACAAGCAGGGCATCGGGTCGGCGGTGAAGATTGCCAAGGCGATCCGCGCAGCTATCCGCGACGAGACGGGCCTGACCGCAAGCGCGGGTGTAAGCTATAACAAGTTCATTGCAAAGCTGGCCAGTGACCAGAATAAGCCCGATGGAATTTGCGTCATTTTGCCGGAGCAGGGCCCGGAATTTGTAGCTGGCTTGCCGGTCCGCCGTTTTCACGGTGTCGGGCCGCGCACTGCTGAAAAGATGGCGAAGCTGGGCGTAAATACGGGCGCGGACCTTGCTCTAAAGGATGAAGCGTGGCTGGCGCAGCATTTTGGCAGTTGGGGCGGCTATCTTTTCTGGGCCGCGCGTGGGATTGATCACCGTCCGGTCAACGCACATTCTGTGCGCAAATCTGTTGGGGCGGAAAGTACCTATTTCAACGACAAAAGCAGTGAACCAGAACTGCGCGAAGCATTAGAAGACATAGTCGATATCCTTTGGGGCCGCATTGACCGGTATCAGGCTGAGGGCAGGACATTAGTGTTGAAGGCGCGTTATGCAGATTTCCGGACGATCACGCGCTCTCGCACTATGGGACGAGCCTTGTCGGATCGTGCGACTATTGCCCAATTAGGGCATGCGTTGCTTGATCAAATCTTACCAGTCGAAATGGGCGTTCGGCTCCTTGGGCTGACGCTTTCGGGGTTGGTAGACCATAATGAAATCGCGCATGGTGCAACACAGCAAGGACAATTTACATTTAGTTGATTGAAAATTGAAATAATTTATTACATATCATGAAACTGTAATACAAACATAACACAGGATATAAAATGGCGCGCCCGCAGACGGACATTGATGCTGGAAGAACTGCATTGCTGGAGGTGGTGGATGACTTGGTCCGCAAGCGCGGTGCAGTAGATATTTCAATGACAGATTTGGCGGCTGCCGCGGGCATGTCGCCCTCCAATCTATATCGCTTTTTCGACAATAAAGAAGCGCTGCTTGAGGCTGTGGCCGAGCGTTTTTTTGCGGAAAAAGTGCGGATAATGGTTGAGGTAACCGAATCCGACCTGCCTGTTCAGGAAAAGATGTACCAATATTTTGCGCGGCGTTACCTCGCGATGCTTGACCAATATGAGGCAGAGCCAGACCTGCTGAAAAGTTACCTCGAAATCGGCCAACAATATTTTGAGGTTGTCCGCGGATATGTTGATCTGGGAGATCATTATCTCTCCCTTATTGTCGCAGAGGCCATGGAGCAGGGCTATTTTGAAGGCCTCTCGATTGATGAGGCCGTGTCACTCATCAACCAGATGGTGCAATGCTACACAAACCCTGATGCGCTTTTTTACGTGGGCACGGTTAAGTTAAGGGTCGAGAAACTTGCAACGATTATTGAGACAATTTTTCGTGGGCTAGGCAAGAAATTGTCGGCGCAAACACCTGCCGAGCCGCATATCAGAATCGTTTTATAAGCCGCGCCAGATTCGTGGCTACCTCTCGAGCGCATAATCACTTTTACAACGCCTCAATGCTGATTTAAGCATGCGATTAAATCATAGTGGGAGGGTTCTTATCATGCGTGTCGAAAATGCAATATTTCCATCAATGGAGCAGGCTAAGTCATTTTTTGGCGGTCCGGAGAACGGGCCGTTTGTCATGGTCAATTTGCTGAAGTTCAAAGACAAAGCGGAATATGCCGATGGCAGCGATTCCGACCTCTCGGGCGCAGCGGCTTATGCCCGCTACGGTAAGGCTATTCAGGCATGTTTGGCTGCCGTTGGTGGGCGCCAAATCTTCGCCGGGGACGTTACTGGGATGATGATTGGTGAAGTTGAGGACCAATGGGACATGATCGCTTTGGTCGAATACCCGTCACTCGCGGCGATGCAGAAAATGCTGTCTTCGCCTGAATATAAAGCCATTGAGTTGCACCGCAAAGCTGGCCTTGCCGGCCAGTTAAACATACGCACTAGCCAGATTGGACGTTGATATGAAGCCCATGAAGAACCGCATGACCGACCTGCTCGGCGTCGAATATCCCATCATTCAAGCGCCAATGGGATGGATTGCGCGGGCGCAACTGGCATCGGCGGTGTCGAACGCGGGGGGACTTGGCATAATCGAGACCTCCTCGGGGCTGTTGGATGAAGTGCGCGCCGAAATCATCAAGATGCGCGAACTTACCGATAAACCCTTTGGTGTGAATATCGCGCAAGCCTTTGTGCGTGATCCTGGTATCGTCGATTTTGTCGTCGACCAAGGTATCAAGTTTGTCACCACATCTGCGGGCGACCCTAATAAATATTGCGGTCCATTAAAGGCTGCGGGATTAACCGTATTTCACGTCGTACCAACACTGGCCGGTGCATTGAAAGCGATTGATGCCGGGGTTGATGGCCTTGTGGTTGAAGGCGGAGAAGGTGGTGGTTTCAAAAATCCGAAGGACGTCGCGCTGATGGTCCTGCTACCGCTCATCCGGAGCAAAGTTGATGTGCCTATTGTGGCTGCTGGCGGTATCGTCTGCGGACGAACAATGGCAGCCGCATTTGCGCTTGGCGCTGAGGCCGTGCAAATGGGCACACGGATGGTCAGCGCTGCGGAATCGCCTGTGCACCATAACTGGAAAGACGCCATCATCAACGCGAAGGAAACCGATACGCTTTTCCTTAACCGCCATGGGCCGGGACCGGCATTGCGCGCCTTGCGTACTGAACGAACAACAAAGCTGGATGTTGAGCCAACGGACAATATCATGGCTGAAATGCGCGGAGTGCTTGATTTGTATTTCGGCGGTGACATGGAGGCTGCGATCGCCCTTTCCGGGCAAGTGGCCGGACGCATTGATGCGGTGAAACCCGCCAAGCAAATCATCAACGAGGTGATGGATGAGTTTTATACTGTTATGAATGATTTGCGGCGTGACTATCTTTAGGATGTGATTTGGACCCCGTCCTAGAAGAGTTTCTGAGCGATCCTGCGGCGGATGTTTCGGCGCTGCACGATGTTGCGCGGATCAAGGCCATATTAGAGCAATGTGGGCGTGATGGCCGTGCGATTAGCTATTCCGAGCTTTTGCTGAACCTTGGCTTTCGCTTCACGCGGCCCAAAATGCGGGCGGTATGCAAGACGCTGGATAAGATAGACCAGATTACCGCCGAAGAAGGCGCACCTGCGCTCGCGGTGCTTGTGGTGCGTGAAGGTGACGGCTTGCCGGGTCAAGGCTGGTGGACAGGGCGGAGCGATTATCAGGGTGCATGGACAGGGCCGCAAGCCCATGCCCATATCCGAAAGCTTCAGGATGATGTGTTCGCATATTGGCAGAACCAATCGTGTTGAAATTGATCTGGGACGACAAAACTAATGCAACAGGCAAATGATTTTTTGGATGAAAGCAAAGCGTTATGCGCACAGCTGGCGCTGCTTTCCGAAGTAGATTTTGAAAGGCCGACCCTTTTCAAGGGCTGGACCATTAACAACATCATCAGGCATTTGCATGTTTGGAACATAGCGGTGGATTTATCATTGCGTGATGAGGTCGCGTTTGGCGCGTTTATCACCGAGATGATGGCTGGCGTTCGCGGGGGTAAGCTGCCTGAGTTTGAGGCGCGCTATTTGGACGGTCTTTCGGGCCATGCCTTGCGAAACGCTTGGATAGTGCGTGCCGAAGCCACTGCCGCTGCATTTTCTGCGTTGGATCCGAAGCTTCGTCTCAAATGGGTTGGCCCTGACATGAGCGCGCTAAGTTCAATTACCGCGCGGTTAATGGAAACTTGGGCACATGGGCAGGCCGTTTACGATGTGCTTGGCGTGGAGCGGCAGGACACTGACCGTATTGGAAACATCGCACGTCTTGGCGTGAATACTTGGGGCTTCACATGGAAAAATCGTCGCATTGAACCACCGGGGCAGATGCCGAAATTGCGCCTGTCCGCTCCATCTGGCGCGGTGTGGGAATATGGCGAGCTCTCCGAAAGTGGTATGATTTCGGGCAGTGCGACAGAATTTTGTCAAGTCGTTACCCAATGCCGCAACATTGCGGACACTGCGCTTGAAGTCACAGGCGAAGTCGCGCATCAATGGATGTCTATGGCGCAATGTTTTGCGGGGCCGCCACAGGACCCGCCAGCAAAAGGTTCACGGCATCGCGCCGACAGGGGAGTTTGAATAGCATGAAAAAAGTCATTTTTGTCTCATTAGGCGCAGTCTTGCTAGCGAGCACGCCGTTGGCCGCGCAATCAACCGACCGGGTTACGGTGATTCATGCCGGCAAGTTATTGGACAAGCCGGGAAACCCGCCGCGTGGTCCATCTACCGTCATTATTCGCAACGGCAAAATTGCCGAAGTTTTGGCAGGTCATCAGCAGGGACCAGCAGGCGCGATGCTCATCGATCTGAAAGACAAATTTGTTCTCCCGGGCTTAATCGACAGCCATGTGCATTTGGATAGCGACGCTGGCGGTAATGCAGCCTTGATCGAGGCCGTCACCGACAGCCCGGCGCGCGCCGCTTATCGTGCTGCGGGCAATGCGAAGAAAACGTTGATGGCTGGCTTCACTACGGTGCGCAATATGGGCGATGGCACTGGCGCAACATTGGCTCTGCGCGATGCGGTTGCGGCTGGCGAACTTCCCGGCCCCCGGATTATCGATGCTGGCCGCTCGATCTCAACGACCAGCGGGCATATGGACACAACGTTATCGGTCTCCGAAGACCTGCATAATAGCATCGGTCAGGAAAATCTGTGTGATGGCGTTGAAAGCTGCCGTCAGGCGATACGCAAACAAGTCCGGCGCGGCGTGGACGTCATCAAGATCGCAACGACAGGTGGCGTGAACAGTCGCATTGGCGCTGGACTTGGACGTCAATTATTCGATGACGAGGTGAAGGCGTTAATTGATACCGCGCATCTTTATGGCAAGAAAGTTGCCGTGCATGCCCATGGCGACGACGGCGTCAATATCGCCTTAGCCGCAGGCGCGGACTCGATTGAGCATGGCACTATGATGACCGACGAGAGCATCAAATTGTTCAAGGCTGCAGGTGCTTATTATGTGCCGACTTTGTCTACGGTAAATGGCTATTTTGAGCGGCTTGCCGCAAATCCTAATGCCTACCCGCCCGACGTGCTGGCGAAAGTGCAATGGCGGATTGGTGTGACCGGCAAGGGCCTTGCCAAGGCTTATCCCGCAGGCGTAAAAATTGCGTTTGGCACAGATGCCGGTGTTTCCAAGCATGGCCGGAATGCAGACGAGTTTGAATTGATGGTCAAGCATGGCATGCCCGCCAGCGCCGCCATTCAGGCCGCGACCATGAATGCCGCGACCTTATTGGGCGTTGAAAAAGAGGTTGGTTCGCTTGAACCCGGTAAAGCGGCAGATTTAATCGCTGTAGCCGGTGACCCGATAGCGGACATCACTACATTGAAATCCGTGCGTTTTGTTATGAAAGATGGGCGGGTTTTTAAGGCTGAATGATGATGCCCTTTTGCGGGTCTGTCCGGCCTTGAAGCGTTTCCACAAAGACGCTTGCGGCGGCCTGCAATCCCGCATGAGTTTCAATGTCCACAACGCCATCGGCTGCGGTTAGGAAGCTTTTCCAACTGCGGCCGACGGCTTCGCCAAAGCCCTTTGGTCCCAGTTCCTGAATAGTTGCGACTGCGTGATCAGGGGCGAAGAACAGGATGGGCTTCGGCCCCGGCATCTCGCCGCCACTTGCACCAGCACTGTTTGGGCCGCGCGCGTCAACATGGGTGGCGCCGACCAAGCAGCTATATTTTAGATGGCTGGCCAATGTTTCGTGAACGCTACGGAGCAACCGCGAGTTGCCGGCAAAATCGACGCATACCGAAGCGGTCTTGGGCAGGGCGCCGACTGCATCATAAGACATGACTTCGTCGTAAAGGCCAGTTGCGACGACAAAGCCCATATTGCCTTTCGAGGTCAGGCCAATGCGTTTTACGCTGGGCGATAGATCCTTAGCAACACTCGCAAGGCCCATGGCCGTTTTGGATGAAGCGCTGGTGATGAGCAGGTTTTCTGCGTCAAACCAGCCTTCGCGGCGAAGCATGGCTTCAATGAGGAACCCGGTTTTGAACAAAGGCCCAAATAACATACGCTCTGCTTCTTTTGCGGGGTCATGTTCGGGGTCAGCGGCAAGGCGGCTATATTGGTTATAGATGGGGCTCATGGGTTGGCGATGCGCAGCCATGTCCGTGAAGCCGCCCGCGCTGATCTTGCCGGGCAGAACATCAAGATGCGTCCCCATCGGCAAATATCCATATAGGCGTTCACCGACCGCGATATCGGGGCAATGTGATTCTTCAACCATGGCATGGCCCCACATTGGCACGACGCCAAAATCGCCTTCCGCTGGAAAAAAGTTCCAATAGCCAAACATGTCACCGATAACGGCGTAGGTGATGTTATTCGCAGTCACGGAGAAACTTTCGATACGCAAACGAACCGCGCCTTCGCTGAGCGGCGGTAATGCAGCCTCATGCAACTGCGTTTGTGTAAGCGCTTGTTTGTTTACCCAGATTGTCGATGCCATATGTTTGGTTCTCCTATGGTGGGCATAACGCGCTGAACTTATGCGTTCAAGGGCGTCAATTGTGCACATTGATGTGATTATCCGCTTTGACAATCACACCACAGTGTGAAAAAGACGAATCATGAGCACTCAATTGATCACTAAACTTCGTAGCCTCGTCAACGACGGTGGCTTGTCACGGTCGGGCTTGGCCCGCGCTGCTGGCCTTCATGCCAACACTTTGCGTGACTTGGATGAGCCGGGCTGGAACCCGACCGCTGAGACTTTGCGCAAGTTGGAAAGCTATTTATTCTCCAACGATGACACGCCTGCGCTCGTGCCGATTGAGGAAATCATTGAAGAGGCGCGCAATGGCCGCATGTATATTCTTGTCGATGATGAGGATCGTGAAAATGAAGGCGACCTGATCATTCCTGCGCAAATGGCAACGCCAGATGCGATCAATTTCATGGCCACGCATGGCCGTGGCCTCATCTGCCTTTCGATGACCAAAGCACGTTGTGAACAGCTTGGCCTGACGCCGATGGCGCGGGAAAACCGCGAAAGCATGCAGACCGCCTTTACGGTGTCCATAGAAGCCCGTGAGGGCGTTACGACAGGCATTAGCGCCGCAGATCGCGCGCGCACCATTTCTGTCGCTGTAGATGCTTCTATGGGGCCTGACGACATTGTTTCACCGGGACATGTCTTTCCGCTTACTGCCCGCGATGGCGGCGTGTTGGTTCGCGCCGGACACACAGAGGCCGCTGTCGACATCAGCCGGCTTGCCGGCCTGAACCCGTCGGGCGTGATTTGCGAAATCATGAAAGACGACGGCACAATGGCGCGGATGGACGACCTTGTCGCCTTTGCCCATATGCATAATTTGAAAATGGGCACGATCCGCGATTTGATCGCCTATCGCCGCCAGCATGACCATCTCGTCGAAAAGCGCGCGGAGATGAAGTTCAACAGCCGCTGGGGCGGCGATTGGACCGCGATGACCTTTTACAACAAAGCGACGGGCGATGAGACCATGGCTTTGCTCAAGGGACGCATTGATCCTGAAAAACCGACATTGGTACGCATGCACACCATGTCGATGTTCGTGGACGTGTTTGGCGAAGAAAGCGAGCGGTCTGGCCTGCTTTCGCGCTCGATGGAGGCCATTGCGGACGAAGGTTCTGGCGTCATCGTAGTTATTAACAAGCCGATGAAGGGTGTCGTGTCCCGCTTCATGCAGTTGCGCGCCGAGGGCAAGCAAGCTGGTGCGCCGGAGATCGAAGAACTGCGCGATTATGGCGGGGGTGCGCAAATCCTGACGGAATTGGGCGTGCAAGACATGATATTGCTGACCAACACCCACCACACTCTGGTTGGACTTGAAGGCTATGGCCTTTCCATTGTAGGCGAACGGCCTATTCCCGGCACCGGAGGCGAGTAATGGCGAAATTCTTAATAGTCGAAGCACGGTTTTATGACCATCTGAACGATATGCTCGTGGCAGGCGCGAAGGCGGCGTTAAAGGCCAAGGGGCATGAGGTTGAGGTGATCACTGTGCCCGGCGCGCTCGAAATTCCCGGCACCATATCGATGGCCGCAGAGGCACAGATCTATGACGGATTTGTCGCCATTGGCGTCGTTATTCGCGGGGAAACCTATCATTTTGAGATCGTCGCTGGTGAAAGCGCGCGCGGTATCATGGCGTTGACGATGGATGGAATCGCCATTGGCAATGGGATATTGACCGTTGAAAACGAAGAACAAGCCATAGTCCGCGCTGATCCTAAGCAAAAGGACAAGGGCGGGGAGGCGGCCATCGCGGCAATGGCCTTGTTGGCGTTACAAAATAAATTCGGGTGACTAAAAATTGGTTTGCGTAATAAGGTTGCGCATTCCTTTTCCTGCTTTCCTCGTTATATACTTCCTAAGTTTAGCAATTTTGTCGCCCTGAACTTGGGTCAGGGTCCATCGCGCCTCTAACGGCCGGGCTTGAGAGGAAAAATGGATGCTGAAACAGGTTCAGCATGACGGAGTGTCAGCATGAGCGCCCCCGTCTTGCCAACGTCGATCAACCCTGACTCCGAGGAGTTTAAGGCGCGCACCGCACATAACCGAGCGTTGCGCGATGCGCTTTGGGTCAAGGTTGCTGAAGCCGCGCTGGGTGGTAACGAGAAGTCGCGTGAGCGGCACACTGCGCGTGGCAAGTTGCTCCCCCGTGAGCGCGTCGAGCGCCTGCTGGATAGCGGTTCGCCTTTCCTAGAAATCGGCCAGCTTGCAGCGTGCGACCTGTATGATAGCGAAATTCCCGGTGCTGGCCTTATCACGGGAATAGGCCGCGTTTCGGGTCGTCAGTGCATGATCGTCTGCAACGACGCGACCGTCAAAGGCGGCACTTATTACCCAATGACCGTCAAAAAGCATTTGCGCGCGCAGGAAATTGCCGAGGCGAACCATTTGCCGTGCATTTATCTGGTCGACAGCGGCGGCGCCAACCTGCCGCATCAGGACGAGGTTTTTCCCGACCGCGACCATTTTGGCCGCATATTTTTCAATCAAGCCAATATGAGCGCCAAGGGCATTCCGCAAATCGCCTGCGTTATGGGAAGCTGCACCGCAGGCGGCGCTTATGTCCCTGCGATGTCGGACGAAAGCATCATCGTCCGCAACCAAGGCACGATTTTCTTGGCCGGCCCGCCATTGGTGAAGGCTGCGACAGGCGAGGAGATTAGCGCCGAGGATTTAGGCGGCGGTGACCTGCATGGTCGCAAATCGGGGGTGGTCGATCATGTCGCCGAAAATGACGAACATGCGTTGACCATCGTGCGCGATATCATCAGCCATTTAGGGGCAACCCACAAACCCGACATTGACGTAAAAGAACCCCGTCCGCCAAAGTTCGACACCGAAGAACTTTACGGTGTCATCCCCGATGATGTCCGTGCGCCTTATGATGTCCATGAAGTTATCGCGCGATTGGTCGACGGCAGCGAATTTCACGAATTCAAGGCGCTGTACGGCACGACGTTGGTCTGCGGCTTTGCACATATTTGGGGCATGCCGGTCGCGATCCTTGCCAATAATGGCGTGCTGTTTTCGGAAAGCGCGGTCAAAGGCGCGCATTTCATTGAGCTTGCCTGCCAGCGGCGGATACCGCTCTTGTTCCTCCAGAATATCAGCGGCTTCATGGTCGGCGGCAAATATGAGGCGGAAGGCATCGCCAAGCATGGCGCAAAACTCGTCACTGCCGTTGCCACCGCGAGCGTGCCCAAGATCACGGTCCTGATCGGCGGCAGCTTTGGCGCGGGCAATTACGGCATGTGTGGGCGGGCTTATTCCCCGCGCTTCCTGTTCACTTGGCCCAATGCGCGGATTTCGGTGATGGGCGGCGAACAAGCCGCCTCCGTCCTCGCCACCGTCCACCGCGATGCGGAAAAATGGACGCTAGAAGAAGCCGAAGCCTTCAAAGCCCCAATCCGCCAGAAATATGAGGATGAAGGCAACCCATATTATGCGACCTCGCGTTTATGGGATGATGGCATCATCGACCCAGCGCAAACCCGCGATGTGTTGGGGCTAGCCTTCGCCGCCGCCCTAAGCGCCCCCATCGAGGAGGCACCCCGGTTCGGGGTGTTCCGGATGTGAGTCATTTGCAGCAAATCCTCCCCGGCACGGGGAGGTGCCCTGTAAGGGCGGAGGGGTCCCACTTTGAGGTCTGCTCTGCTGCTGAGATGCAGGACCCCTCCGTCGGCTTCGCCGCTACCTCCCCGGTTCGGGGAGGATTTAGGGGTGAGGAAGTTTGCTCTGCTGCTGAGATGTGGGACCCCTCCGTCGGCTTCGCCGCCACCTCCCCGTTTCGGGGAGGATTTTAGGGTGAGGAAGCTTCATAAGAAGCTGGATGTGCAGCCTGACGTTCTCATCCAGCCGATCAAGGCGGTGCGGCGCGCGCGGGAATTGCGCAAGGAGATGAGCTTGCCAGAGGTTCTGCTTTGGGTTCAGCTCCAACGTCATCCTGGTGGACACAAGTTCCGCAAGCAGGTGCCGCAGCATCCTTATACACTGGACTTTGCCTGTTTGAAGGCGCGCTTAGCTATTGAAGTGGACGGTGAGGCGCATAATCGCGGTGATCAGCCGAAGCGGGATGAGATCAGGGATCGGGTGATGGCGGAGCGCGGGTTTCGGACACTCAGACTTCCGGCTTATGAGGTTTTGAAGAATATGGAAGGCTGTGTGATGGCAGTTGTTGCAGCGTGCGATGGGGCAAATCCTCCCCGGAACGGGGAGGAATCATGATCCAATCCCTCCTCATCGCCAATCGTGGCGAGATTGCTTGCCGGATTATCCGCACTGCGCGCGATATGGGTATGCGCACAATAGCGGTTTATTCGGATGCTGATGCCAAGGCGCTGCATGTGCGCGAAGCGGATGAGGCGGTGCATATTGGGCCGTCTGCGGCGCGGGAGAGCTATTTGGTCGGCGCAAAGATCATCGCTGCTGCCAAAGCTACCAAAGCAGATGCGATCCATCCGGGCTATGGGTTCCTGTCCGAAAACGCCGAATTTGCGCAGGCGGTGATGGACGCTGGCCTGATCTGGGTCGGGCCGAACCCTGCCAGCATTACCGCAATGGGCCTGAAGGATGCAGCCAAGACATTAATGGCCCAAGCGGGCGTGCCCGTGACGCCGGGCTATATGGGCGATAATCAAGACCCAGCGTTCCTTAAGGAACGCGCCGCCGAAATCGGCTATCCTATCCTCATCAAGGCCGTTGCAGGCGGCGGCGGCAAGGGGATGCGTAAGGTCGAGGATGCGGCGGACTTTGCCGACGCGCTCGCTTCGTGCCAGCGGGAGGCCAGCGCCTCATTCGGCAACGCCCATGTCTTGATCGAGAAATATATCCAGCGCCCCCGCCATATTGAGGTGCAGGTGTTTGGCGACACGTATGGCAACATCGTTCATTTGTTCGAACGCGATTGTTCGCTGCAACGCCGTCACCAGAAGGTGATTGAAGAAGCCCCCGCGCCGGGTATGGACGAAGCGACCCGTGCGCAGCTTTGCGCGGTCGCGGTAAAGGCGGCAAAAGCCGTCGACTATGTCGGCGCAGGCACGATTGAGTTTATTGCAGATGCATCCGAAGGCCTACGCGCCGACCGCATCTGGTTTATGGAGATGAATACGCGGTTGCAGGTTGAACATCCGGTGACCGAGGAGATTACGGGCGTTGACCTTGTCGAATGGCAATTGCGTGTGGCGAGCGGAGAGGCCTTGCCCAAGCAGCAGGGCGAACTGGGCATTAACGGTTGGGCGATGGAGGCGCGGTTATATGCCGAAAATCCGGCGACTGGCTTTTTACCCTCGACTGGCCCGCTCGACCATTTGGAGTTTCCCGAAGAATTGCGCATCGACACAGGCGTAGAGCAAGGCGGCGAAGTCTCGCCCTTTTACGACCCGATGGTCGCCAAGTTAATCGCATGGGGCGAAACGCGGGACGCGGCGATGGACCGATTGCGCGACGGCATTGACGGCACGGAAGTCTGGCCAGTGAAAACGAACGCCGGTTTCTTGGGCCGGTTGCTTGATTTGGACGACTTCGGACTTGGTGATGTTGATACGGGTCTGATTGCGCGCGAAGTCGATAATCTTGTTCATCCATCCGAGCCAGAGCCAGAAGAACTTGCCGAGGCGGCGGCGTTGTTGTGCGCCAGCCCCGGCGACGGTCCCGTCAGCGCAATTCTTGGCTTCCGTTTAAATGCACCGCCACGAGCCGAAGCACGCCTCTTGGACGACGCGGGCAACCTATATGTCGTCGCGTTTGATGAGATTGAGGCCGACGCACCAACCGCAGATGTGCTCGCCTTTGCCGATGGCTTTGCCCGCCGCTATGTCTTGGATGAACCGCGTGGGTCTGGGCACAGTGCCGCAAGCGATGGCGCAATATTGTCGCCGATGCCAGGCCGCATCATCGCGGTTGATGTCGCTGTGGGTGATATAGTGACCAAGGGCCAGAAACTCGTGACGCTTGAAGCGATGAAGATGGAACACAGCCTTACCGCGCCCTTCGACGGGGTAGTGGCGGAGCTGAATGCCGAGACTGGTGGACAGGTGCAGGTTGAGGCTTTGTTGGTGCGGATTGAGGGGGTGGCGTAGTTATGACCATATTTACGCGTCACCCTGAACTTGTTTCAGGGTCTATTCATCAGCCTCGACCGGTGGTTTGTGAGGCACGATGGACCCTGAAACAAGTTCAGGGTGACGGTTTTGTGCGAGGTTTAGCATAATGGCAGGCAAATATTTCAACCAATGGCAAATCGGCGACACCATCGCCCATGACATTCGCCGCACGGTGACCGAGACAGACAATCTTTTGTTCTCGGTCATGACCCACAATCCGCAGCCGCTGCATATTGACGCAGAGGCGGCCAAGGCTAGCGAGTTTGGTCAAATCCTCGTCAACGGCACCTTCACTTTCGCGCTGATGGTCGGGCTATCGGTGGGTGACACGACGCTTGGCACGCTGGTCGCCAATCTGGGCTATGATAAATTGGTGATGCCAAAACCGGTGTTTATCGGCGATACATTGCGCGCCGAGACTGAGGTTATTGGGTTGAAGGAAAGCAAATCACGGCCCGATGCCGGTGTTGTGACGTTCCTGCACCGATGCCTCAATCAACGTGACGAACTTGTTTGCCAAACGGAACGGGCTGCGTTGTTAAAGCGGAGTGAAAGCTAGTACCGAAGCCCTGAGCCTGTCGAAGGGCGCTTATCGGCTAGGCGTGCAGCACTAAGGTGAAATTTGCTGAGGTAGAAATATGAAACTAAGATCGCTCCTTTTCGTCCCGGGTGACCGGCCTGACCGCTTTGCCAAGGCCGCCGCCAGCGGCGCTGATGCGATTATCATCGATCTTGAAGATTCGGTTGCGCTTGACCGCAAGGTGGCCGCACGCGAGGCGGCGGCGGAGTATCTTTCCGGCGACCGACCAGTGCCAGTGTTCGTCCGCGTCAACCCGCAGGATAGCCAATTGACGCATGACGATTTGGCGTCGATCTTGCCTTATATGCCCGATGGCATAGTGTTGCCAAAGGCAGAGGGTGCGCGCTCGGTCCATTGGCTGCGCGCCGAAGCCGCGGCGGTGGCCGACAGTCAGGATGGCGAAGCACCGCCGATCTTGCCGATCGCGACCGAAACGCCAGGCGCGGTGTTTGACCTTGGCAGCTTGCGTGATGTCGCAGTTTATCTGGCTGGTGTCAGCTGGGGCGCAGAGGATTTGCCTGCCTCAGTTGGCGCAGCGACCGCGCGTGAGGCGGATGGCAGCTATACTGCACCCTATGAAATGGTGCGCTCGTTGACGCTTTTTGCGGCCCATGCCGCACGCGTTGCGGCGATTGATACGGTGTTTCCGAACATCAGTGATCAGGATGGCCTTGCCGCCTATGTCGCCCGCGCTGCGCGGGATGGCTTTACGGGCATGCTCGCCATTCACCCATCGCAGGTTGCCGCCATCAACGCTGGCTTTACGCCTACGCCGGCGCAGATCGCGCATGCCCAATCCATCGTCGATGCATTCGCCGCCAACCCCGGAGCAGGGGTGCTGCAAATTGATGGTAAAATGATCGACGCGCCGCATTTGAAAGCGGCGCTGTCGACGTTATCGCGCGTTTAGGCGGTCAACATAATGCATCACCCCAGCCTGCGCTGGGGTGATGGGCAAACTGAACCGGCGTTATGCTTAAGCCGCCAGCTTCCGCAACACATAATGCAGGATGCCGCCGTTCATGAAATATTCGACTTCGTTGGCGGTGTCGATGCGGCACAAAGTGTCGAAATTGAACGTTGAGCCGTCCTTGCGCGTGACCATCACATTCACGATCTGGCGCGGCTGAAGCTTTCCGACGCTGGTGATTGTGAAGCTGTCGTCGGCTGTCAGGCCCAGCGTTGTCCGGCTTTCGCCTTCCATGAACTGGAGCGGCAAGACGCCCATGCCGACCAAGTTCGAACGGTGGATACGTTCGAAACTTTCGACGATGACGGCGCGGACGCCAAGCAGATTGGTGCCCTTGGCGGCCCAATCGCGTGAAGAACCGGTGCCATATTCCTTGCCAGCGATGACCACTAAGGGCGTGCCGTCGGCTTTATGCTTCATGGCGGCGTCGTAGATGGGCATGACTGCGCCTTGGTAGCTGCTCATGCCGCCTTCGATACCGGGGACCATTTCGTTTTTGATGCGGATATTGGCAAAGGTGCCGCGCATCATGACTTCATGGTGGCCACGCCGCGCGCCATAGCTGTTGAAATCTGCTTTGCTCACCTGATGCTCTAACAGGAATTTTCCAGCAGGGCTGTCCGCCTTGATGCTTCCAGCAGGCGAGATATGGTCGGTGGTAATGGAATCACCCAAGATCGCCAGCGGCTTTGCCTCGATGATATCCATCACTGGCGCGGGCGTCATGCTCATCCCTTCAAAATAAGGCGGATTGGCGACATAAGTCGACCCAGCGCGCCATTGATAGGTGTCCGAACCTTCAACCTGAATTTTCTGCCAATGCGCATCGCCTTCATAGACTTTGGCATAACGCGCGGTGAACATCGAACGGTCGATGTTTGCGGTCATGACGTCATGCACCTCTTGATTGGTGGGCCAGATATCGCGCAGGAACACGTCCGAACCGTCGGTCGCTTGCCCAATGGGCGTGGTGGTGAAATCTTCGGTCACTGTGCCCTTGAGCGCATAAGCCACTACCAATGGCGGTGAGGCCAAGAAATTCGCCCGCACATCGGGGGACACGCGGCCTTCAAAGTTGCGATTGCCCGAAATGACCGAAGCGGCCACAATGTCATGGCCGTTAATCGCTGCCGAAATCGGCTCTGCCAATGGACCGGAGTTACCGATGCAGGTCGTGCAGCCATAGCCGACCAAGTTAAAGCCGACCGCATCCAGATCCGCCGTCAATCCCGCCCGATCCAGATAATCGGTCACGACTTGTGACCCGGGCGCAAGCGAGGTTTTTACCCATGGCTTAGGACGCAAGCCAAAGGCATTGGCCTTACGCGCCACCAATCCGGCGGCAACCAAAACGCTTGGGTTCGAAGTGTTGGTGCAGCTGGTGATCGCCGCAATCACGACATCGCCATCGCCAATATCGTGCGTCTTGCCTTCAACCGCGACGCGCTTTGCGCTGTCATGCTTGTAGACGTTGATGAGGTCATCGTTGAACACATTGTCGACTTGGGTGAGGACAACCTTGTCCTGCGGGCGCTTGGGGCCAGCCAGCGACGGGACCACGCTGCCCATGTCCAGTTCCAACGTGTCGGTGAAAATCGGGTCGGCCATATCGGCATAGGCCCATAGGCCTTGCTCCTTGGCATAAGCCTCCACAAGCGCAATCTGGTCCTCATCACGGCCGGTCAGGCGCAGATATTCGATGGTTTTTTCATCAATGCCAAAGAAACCACAGGTCGCGCCATATTCAGGCGCCATATTGGCCAATGTCGCACGGTCGGCAAGGCTGAGCGATGCAAGGCCGGGGCCATAATATTCGACAAAGCGGCCAACCACACCCTTGGCGCGCAGCATTTGCGTTGCGGTCAACACAAGGTCGGTTGCGGTCACGCCTTCGGCCAATGCACCGGTCAGCTTGAAGCCGACAACTTCAGGGATCAACATCGATACCGGCTGGCCCAGCATCGCGGCCTCAGCCTCAATCCCGCCTACGCCCCAGCCAAGGACGCCAAGGCCGTTGATCATCGTCGTGTGGCTGTCTGTGCCCACGCAGGTGTCGGGATAGGCGATGGTCGCGCCATCTTCGCCAGTGCTCGTCCAAACGGCTTGCGCGATATGCTCCAGATTGACCTGATGGCAAATGCCTGTGCCGGGGGGGACTGCCTTGAAATTATTCAGCGACTTTGAACCCCATTTCAAAAAGTCATAACGTTCGGCATTGCGCTGATATTCGATTTCGACATTCTGTTCCGCCGCCTTGGGGTGGCCGAATTCGTCCACCATGACGCTATGGTCAATGACCAGATGCACAGGGACAAGTGGGTTAATCTTCGACGGGTCCGCCTTCAACGCGGTCATCGCATCGCGCATTGCGGCCAGATCGACCACGCACGGCACGCCTGTAAAATCCTGCAACAATACGCGGGCAGGGCGATATTGGATTTCACGGGTAGACTTGGCGTCCTTCTGCCAATCGATCAACGCCTGCACATCGTCCACCGACACGGTAAAGCCGCCATCTTCAAAACGGAGCAGATTTTCGAGCAATACCTTCATCGAAAACGGTAGACGCGACACATCGCCCAATTTCGCCGACACTTTCTTGATCGAGAAATAATCCACCGTCTTGCCGCCAGCGGTCAAGGTGGAGCGGGTTTGCAGGCTGTCTAATCCGATTGCGGTCATGGTGGTATTGTCCCTTAAAATTTGGGCTTTTGGCCGGATGGGGAAGACGACACGGTTGCCGCTATCTACGGCCAATAAACGCGCGTCAAACCAGCGTAAAAGCGGGAGATTCGTTTGCTGGCCGCGCCTTAGCGCGGTTGGGGGTGGGGTGCAAGGTGGGGTGGGGTAAAATTGCGCGCGCAGGGGGGGGGTAATTGTGCAAGGTGACGGGGTGAACGAAAAAAACGAAAAAGTAAGACCCTGGAGCAAGTTCAGGGTGAGGGTGTTGGGCGGACGGTAGGAATGATACTAAACGTCATGCTGAACTTGTTTCAGCATCTTAGTTTTCCCTACCCTCGATGTAAGAAGTAAGACCCTGAAACAAGTTCAGGGTGACGGATTCGCGATGTTCAGGGTGATGGGTTTTCGCCATATTAAGGGTGACGGTGTTGGGCGGACGGCAGTAATGATACTAAACGTCATGCTGAACTTGTTTTGGCTATGCCAGCCTTCGGCTCCAGCATCTTAGTTTTTAAAGTTATAGCCCAATCAATAAACCGCCAAGGCAGGAAAACCTAAATCCTCCGCCAGGTCGCGCCATGTCGGGTTGCTGGCGGTCACATGGTTGACTTTCCACTGCCGGTGCCAGTTCTTCAACTGCTTTTCCCGCGCGATTGCGGCCTCCATGTTCCCAAAGACTTCAAACCACACAAGACGCTGAATTTTGAATTTCTTGCTATGCCCATCAAAATATCCGTCGCGATGCTGGCTTATGCGTTTCATCAGGTCGGACGTCACGCCGATATATAATGCCTGACCATTGAAGCTTGCCATAATGTAGACGCAGGGTTGGAAGTCGAGGCGTGGCATAGGTGTTCCGGAAGACAGGATCGTTCAACACATTCAATGTAAAGAGTTTGAGATTCTGAAACAAGTCAGCGGGATGGGTTTTAGTAACGTTCATCATACACAGGACCGTCATCCTGAACTTGTTTTGGCTATGCCAGCCTTCGGCTCCAGGATCTTAGTTTTTCTGCCCTCGCCGTAAAAAGTAAGACCCTGAAACAAGTTCAGGGTGACGGGTTTTCGCCATGCTCGGGGTGACGGACTCGCGATGTTCGGGGTGACGGACTCGCGATGTTCAGGGCGACGGACTCGTGATGTTAACGGTGACGTCTTTCCGCCTATCCCGACAGGCGCGATAGGCCCCAGCCTGCGCTGGGGCGACGGGGTGTTGCGCGCGGGCGGGTTGGTTGACCCTGATGAACTGAATGTGGATTAACCTGTGGATTACGCTGTGGATATGTCGGGCGGGCGCATCCCGCGATTAACCGTGCCGCAATGCGTCCGTCACCTCATCTAGGCTGCCGCGCACGCGCAGCAGTTGGTCTTTTCCAAAGACGATCAAGCATTCGTCATGTGCATTGTCGGCGACGCGGACGAACTGCACGATTTCCGGATTGACCGAGATTTTTTGGCCGCGCACATCGGTCATGGTGACAAAGGGGATCATGCATTTTCCTTAACATAATGCGGCGCTGGGGACGGTCGCGCGCGCGGAAGGCACTGCCTACCATGTTTTTTGCGCGCCCGCGAGGCGTGATGGGCCACAGCCTGCGCTGGGGCGACGGGATGGGGGTGACGCATGCGTGCCGTCGGCTCAGGAGATCGTAACGCCTGCATTGCGAAGATATTGAATCATTTGTTGGCGCACCGCCGGGACGACGACGAAATGGCGCATCTTGTCATCCGCCGCCTTGCTTTGCCCCGCCGTGGTGGTTTCAAACAGGCCCCAATAGCGCGCGGCTTTAGGACCTTGCCCCATGCTTGCGGCAATCATGGCCTCTGTCAGGTAAAAATTGGAGCGATTATAGGGCGATAGAGGTAATTCTGCATCATAAATCTCGGCAATTTTGTCTGGCCGATTTTGTGATATCGCCGCCAAAACCAACTGAAGCCGTGCCCTCGCGAAATAGGGGCTTTGTGTTAGGATCGCCTGATCGAGCAGTTTTTCCGCGTCCGGATAATCACATATGGGCGCGAGGCCGGCAAGAACGGCCGAAAATGCCGGGCTGTTTGGGTTCGCTGCCATGGCCCGCTGGGTGTAAAGTCGTGCGGTGGGGCAATCCCGTTTCAAATAAGACAGGTTGGCGACAGCAAAATTGGCCCAGCTATCATTGGGGTCGACGATGACCGCAGCGCGCGCAAACAACATGCCGCGGGCATAAGCCGCATCAACATCTGCCGCCGCGCTTTTGCGTTCCATTTCGAATAAAGCGCGAAAGCCCAGCATTGTGCCACGGATATGTGTTTCCAGCACTGGCTTTTCCAGGCAGGCGGCAACCTTGTCCTCTAAGCTATCGCTGCGATATCGTACAAATTCGAAATATTTTAAGAGGCATGGATAGCCGCCATCGTCCCGGTTACGCGTCTGCACCGCCTCATAAGATGCAATGATCCCTTGCCCGCCATTAATCTCTCCCAAAATAGGAATAAGTGCGGCCTGCATTTTTTCGGGCTCAGGCGGCATGACCACGACACGTGACCAAATCAGGATATCAGCCTGCGCATCGTCAATATTCAGATATAAGGTGACATTATTTTCGTCGGTTACGAGCCGTGAGTAAAGACGATAGACATGGGAACTATCATTGCGTTCAGCAGGTGAAGAAGGTCCGGTGCCGAGCCGAACGCGCGATATTTCAAAGCGGCTGAGATCATCGGCCAGTAAGCCCGCAATGCGGCGCGAGGTTTGCGCCGCTTGTAGGTCTTTGCCAGTGTCGACGGCAATTATTTCTAGGATCGGGCTGCGATAGACAGAGACGGCTGCTGGTTTTTTTTGCGCGAAGTAAGTTGCTGCTGCAACGATGGAGAAGAGGAGGAGGATGAGGAAAAGTACCACCGAAAACCGGCGGTAAAAGGGAATTGACGTCTGTGTCCAACCTTCAGTCGGCGATGCAACCGCGGCGTTTTCAGCAAAGGAAGATTCTTGTGCTTTGGGTAAGGGCGGCAGCTTTGGATAGGCCAGTTCGCGCGCACCCAAATGGACGACATACGAACCCGACAACAGGTAGATGCAGCAACCCGCGCTTGGCGCATTTTGCGCGTAATGACTTTCCAGTGTTTTGCGCAGCCGTCCCATTTGCACGCGGGCCGAACTGTCCGATGCAGAATCAAAATCCTTCTTACGGCCCAAAGCATCGACCGCGACGATGAATGATTTTAACGCTTTTGCGCGACCGGCAATTGTTTCGTCGATTAGATAACGCAGCAAACCCGACAAAGCGGGCGAACGTAGAAACACAGCGCTGGATAAAACGATGTCACGCTCTGCATTGACCCTAACTGCAAAAGTTAGGTTGGTATCTTTGACTGCAATTGTAATCGGAGGTCTCCTGCGTCGCGACATCATACAGCAGGTTAAGTGCCTGCGCACTGCTGGGACCGTTACATGGGGTATGTAACGGCAATTCAATGTGCCTTTTGCCTCAGTTGATAAACCTATTGCAGGCCAACAAGTTCCAGATAAAAAAGGCATTTATGCCGCAGGTGCAGTTGTTGCCCGAAGGTTACTTCCGTGCACTCTCAAAGGCTATATATCTAAGGTTAAGAACCCGAGTTCAGCGATAATCGATAATTCCCCCGGTCAACATGGTCCATATCGGGTGGGTGAAATTGCCAATTTCCCTCAGTTGGCGTGTTTTGTCTTGGGCTCGGGATCTGTCATGATGCATGCGTCAATCGCGGATCGTGGCGGGGGTTACGCCGAAACATCCATCGGGTCGCAAACCGGTGATAGGAAGTTGATGCGTTCGGCGTTATCAAAACTTGCCGCGCACCCCCCGCGGCTTTAACCTTTTACCCCTGCCGTTCATTGGCGTGCGGCTTGCCGACCATCATTTCACGTGTGAGGCAGGCCGGATTATATTGCTGCTGTTGATGCAAGCGCTGTCGTCGATGGCGGTATTTTGGGGAAAGCATAATCCCGCCTTATGACCCTGCGCGGCGGCAAGGCTTGCTAAAGCAGGCTTTGTCCCGCTACAGCGCGGGCATGAACCCCATCATCCTTGTCATGTCGGGCGGAGCCATCGGCGCAGCCATGCGTTACGGCCTGTCCCGCGCCTTGCCTGTCGGCGCTGCGGGCTGGCCATGGCCAACCTTTGCGGTCAATGTCGTGGGCGGGCTGTGCATGGGTATATTGGCGAACTGGATGCTGCGCGGGGACAATGCGGCGGAACCGTTACGTCTGTTTCTGGGCGTTGGCGTGTTGGGCGGGTTTACGACATTTAGCGCCTTCAGCCTTGAAATGGCGCAGATGGTGCAACGCGGGCAAATGGGCATGGCGGCAATATATGCGTTCGCGTCGGTTACATTGGCGCTTGGCGCAATTTTCGCCGGTATGGTGATAGCAAAGGCAATTTGGGCATGAGCAAGAATGACGATAAGGGCATAAGACAATTTATCGTTGCCCCCGATGATGACGGCATAAGATTGGACCGATGGTTTAAGCGGCATTTGCCCGATGCATCGTTCAACATCGTATCGCGCTGGGCGCGTACGGGGCAATTACGCGTCGATGGTAAGCGGGCAACGCCCGGAGACCGGTTGTTGGCCGGGCAGACTTTACGGGTTCCGCCTGCGGACACGTCTGCATCCTCAAGCGCGCGGCCGGTGCGCAAGCGCCGTGACCTGACCGAAGACGAAATGGAATTCGCGTTAAGCATGGTCATCCACAAGGATGACGCGGCATTGGTGATTAACAAGCCAGCCGGCCTTGCGACACAGGGCGGAACCAAGACCGAGAACCATGTCGACGGCTTGCTCGATGCATTGGGTTTTGAGCTCGATAACCGGCCAAAGCTTGTCCACCGTTTGGACAAGGACACATCGGGCGCGTTATTGCTGGCGCGGACATCGCGGTCGGCGGGGCATTTTGCCAAAGCATTTTCATCACGCACCGCGCGCAAGGTATATTGGGCCTTGGTCGTCGGCGTGCCGGACATTGCCGATGGTTTCATTGACCTGCCGATAGGCAAACAACCCGGCAGCGGTGGCGAAAAAATGCATGTCGATGAAAAAGACGGGCAATCGGCGCGCACCCGCTATCGCATTGTGGAGCGCGCAGGGAATGCAACCGCATGGGTCGAATTGCAGCCTTATACTGGCCGTACGCACCAGTTGCGCGTGCATATGGCTGCCATTGGCCACCCGATTGTCGGCGACGGCAAATATGGCGGCAAGGACGCGTTTTTAACCGGCACAATCAGCCGCAAAATGCATCTTCACGCCCGCCGCATCCGCATCGACCATCCGTCCGGCCATCAAATCGACGTCCGCGCCGATTTGCCCCCGCATATGAAGGCCAGCTTTGACGATTTGGGCTTTGATATTGAATTGGGCGATGCTTTGGTTTTGGACGCGCCCAAGTTTAGCGAAACCGCCGAGGGCAAAAAGCGCGTTGCCGCCAATATCGCCAAATCAGCGCGCAAAGAACGCAAGGGCGAACGCCGATCGCGTGGATCGGTGTCCGACAAGCCCAAGGATAATAAGCGCAGCCAAATGGCCGCTGGCAAGAAAATTGCGGCGAAAAAGCCAGTGATTAAGAAGGCCGTCGCCGGGAAAGCACCTGCGAAAAGGGCGCCTGTGAAGAAGCCTGCGGGGAAGAAATAGGTCGTTTCTCTATTCCCTTCGTCACCCTGAACTTGGTTCAGGGTCTATCGCGCCACACGACTGGCGGTTGCGGTGGAGAAATGGACCCTGAAACAAGTTCAGGGTGACAGGTAGGTGTTCAGGGTGACGGGTAGGTGTTCAGGGTACGGGGTCAGGGCGACGGGTAAGGCTTTAGAGAGACGGGTAAGGGGCCATGCAACTTCCCTCTCGTCATGCTGAACTTGTTTCAGCATAAAGGGCGTGGATTTGAGATTCTGATCGCTAATCAGAACGACAGGGGAACGAACAACATGCATCCAAATGCTGCATTTGCTTGGGATGATCGTGATGCGCTGCGTGTTTTTGCGCAGGATATCGGCTTTGGCACGCTCTTTATGGTCACCCCAGAAGGCCTGCGCGTGGCTCATCTGCCTTTTGTTTTTCTGGCGGACAATCGCGTTGGTTTTCATATCGCGCGCAACAATGCGATGACGAAATATCTGGATGGCGCAGAGGCATTATTTGTTGTGAATGGTCCGGACGGTTACATCAGTCCGGATTGGTATGGCATGGATAATCAGGTGCCCACTTGGAATTATTGCGCAATAGAGATGCAGGGCAATATCCGCCAAATGGACGAAGCTGAGTTGATCGCCCAATCCGATGCGCTGAGCCTGTTTCAGGAATCGAAATTGGCGCCAAAGCCGATTTGGGACCGGTCAAAGATGGCGGATGGTCATTTTGAAAAGATGCTGCGGGGCATATTGGGCTTTAATATGGACATCAGCGCGTGGCGCGGCACGCGCAAATTAGGGCAGAATAAGCCCGACGCCGCCCGCAACGCCGCTGCCGATGGTGCCGAGGGCGCAGGCACACGCGGTATAGCCGACTTGATGCGCAATGTGCCGTGACGGTAAAAGCATGGATGAAAAGGGCATTGGTTAAGAAGCCTGCGGCGAAGAAATAGATTTTACGTCTTTATGTCTTTGTGCGACGCTGCATGTTTGTTGGTTCGCACGAAGATAGGAAGACACGAAGATGTCGCTTTTTACCGCATCCTATCGTTATGCTGATGACGTCCTCCTTTTCGTCACCCTGAACTTGGTTCAGGGTCTATCGCGCCGCACGACCGGCGGTTGCGGTGGAGAAATGGACCCTGAAACAAGTTCAGGGTGACGGGTAGGGGTTCAGGATGACGGGTAAAGCTCTAGGGTAACGATGGTAATCGTTCGGAGTGACGGGTAAGAGTTTAATATGACGGGGAGCCAAGTTAGTGATCAAATCGCGCACACGCCTCGCCATATTTGATTGCGACGGGACTTTGGTCGATAGCCAGGCCAATATTTGCATGGCGATGGAGCATGCGTTTGAAGGCGCGGGGCTGCTGCCACCGTTGCGGCATGATATACGGCGCGTGGTTGGGCTGTCTTTAGTGGAATCGATGCGTGTATTGTTGCCCGATGCCGATGACAAAACCCATCATGATCTGGCCGAACATTACAGGGCCGCGTTCCTGACATTGCGCAATAATGGCTTGGTGGATGAGCCCTTATATGACGGCATGGCCGCATTATTGTCGGAATTGGATGAAGATGGGTGGAGCTTGGGCGTGGCGACGGGCAAGTCCGACCGCGGGCTGATCCGGTGTTTGGACCATCATGCAATCAAGGGCTTGTTTGTTACATTGCAAACCGCCGACCGTCACCCGTCCAAGCCGCACCCGTCGATGGTGTATCAGGCATTGGCCGATGCCGGCGTTGATGCGCGCGATGCGGTCGTTATTGGCGATACGGTATATGATATTCATATGGGCCGTGCCGCCGGAACGCGCACCGTGGGTGTCAATTGGGGCTATCACAGCGTTGCAGAGTTGCGCGAAGCAGGGGCAGACTATATCGCCGAAAGCATGGACGATCTGAACGCCTATCTAAAGGATTTTGCATGACACCAATCGATGACAAGGCCCGTGCAGAAATGCAGGCGCAATATCGCTTTTTGGTCATCAACCTATGCCGGATTATAGGCGCCATCTTGTTGGTGCTGGGCCTTGCCGTCATCGCGCGGGAGACGTTTGGTATCCCCAAGGCGGTTGGATATCTGCTGTTTCTGGTCGGCATGCTCAACTTTCTCCTCGTGCCTGTATTCCTGTCCAAAAGATGGAAAAGTAAGCCTGATTTATGAGGCGGTTTTGGAAAGAGGTTACGCTTGAATCCACCCCTTTGGGTCAGGCTGTCCGGCTCGACGGGCGTCCGGTAAAGACGCCAACGGGCAATGCGCTCGCGCTGCCGACGCAGAAAATGGCGGATGCAGTCGTGGCGGAATGGGAAGCCGTGGAAAAAACGCTCAACCCGATCATGATGCCGGTGACGGGTTTTGCCAATGCCGCCATTGACCGTATTGCGCCCGATCATGCGGGCTTTGCCGCCGCCATCGCCGCTTATGGCGAAACCGACCTTTTTTGCTATCGCGCGGCGGCTGGCGAAGCTTTGGCGGAAAGGCAGGCCCAGATTTGGGACCATTGGCTGAATTGGGCAAAAGCGCGCTATGACATCAGCTTCGTAATTGTCGAAGGCATCATGCACCAGCCGCAACCCGCCGCAACGCTGGAAACATTGCGCGGAGCGGTCGCTGCGCGCGGGGCATTTGAACTGGCCGCCATGGCGAAGCTTGCGCATTTGTCGGGGTCACTCGTTGCAAGCTTGGCGGTGATCGAACGCGCCGGCACGCCCGAAGACATATGGTGCGCCGCCTGCCTTGATGAACTGTGGCAGGAGGAATTATGGGGCGCTGACCATTGGGCGCAAAAAAACCGCAGCGACCGCGAAGGCGAATTTATGGCTGCTGCGCGCTTTCTCGACCTGCTGGCCCTAGGTTAAAACCCATCTCGTCGGGAACGATAAGAGCGGGCAGTGACGCGGTGCATACAAGGATTATAGCCATGGCAGACAGCGCGACATTTACACTCCACCCCATTCCAAAGGCCGCCTTTGTCGCGGGCTATGCCGGATTATTGCCGCAGGTTATTGCCGCCATCATGGTGCTATCGGGTTCCGAATATCAATGGACTGGCCTTGCCTTGGCTTATGGCTATGCCGCATTTATCTTCAGCTTCATTGGCGGCATGTGGTGGGCGCTTGGCGTGACCACCCGTAAAGATGATGTGTCGGCCAATGCTATTTTCGCGCTTGCCGTTGCACCCAGCTTGCTGGCGCTTGCCACTTATGTGCCGTGGATATGGGGTCTGCCTTGGCCCGGCCCGTCCTTGGCGTGGCTTGGCTTTTTCGTGCTGCTATCGCCCTTGGGGGACCGCTGGTTGGCGGTGCGCTGCGGCTTGCCCGCTGGCTGGATGAAGCTGCGCTGGCATTTGTCGATTGGGCTGGGCGGATTGACTTTGTTGCTGGCGGGCTTTGCTTAAGACGCGGCTTTAAGACGCGGCAAGATCGCGCACGAAACCGATCAGGCCCTTTTGCCGCCGCCTTTTCATGCGTTCGGCGGCAAGGATCTGCCGCACTTTTTCAAAACAGGCCTGCACATCATCATTGATGAGCACATAGTCATAGCCATCCCAATGCCCGATTTCGGCCTTTGCGCGGCTCATCCGGTCGGAAATTACCGCTTCGCTGTCCTGCGCGCGGCTGAATAACCGGCGTTCGAGCTCTTCAATCGATGGCGGCAAGATGAATACACGCACGACATCCGGTCCAGCCTCTTGATATAATTGCTGCGCCCCTTGCCAGTCAATGTCGAATAGGACATCGCAACCGGCCGCAAGCTTTTCCTCAACGGGGCCTTTGGGCGTGCCGTAACGGTTGCCAAAGACATGCGCCCATTCCAGAAATTCGCCGTCTGCGGCCATTTGCTTGAATGTGGCGACATCGGTAAAATGATAATGCACGCCTTCAATCTCGCCGGGTCGGGGAGGGCGGGTTGTGTAGGATACCGACAAAGCGATCTTCTCATCTGCATCCAGCAACATGCGCGAAAGCGTAGATTTGCCAGCGCCGGAGGGCGATGAAAGGACGAACAGAAGGCCTCGGCGTTCTAATTCATGCGGCTTATGAGGATCATTATGGGCCATAGCCGCTACTGCGCGAAAGGGCAGGGCGGCGTCAAGAGGGAAGCGCAGACGTGGATGGCGAAAACGGGTTAGCCGCCCTTACGCTCTTTGCTTTTGTCATAGATAGCTTTGGCCGCAATCGCGCCACCGACCAGCAAAAGGCCGGGAATAGAGCGGGTCGCCAGCCGTGTGGCCACCAGACCAATGCCCGCGCCTAGCAAGCCATGACCCTGCTTGCGTCCAATAACTTCGCCGATGACGGCGCCCGCGATGGATTTTAGCATATTCTGTGTCCATATCCCTTAAATGTTGTCATCCTGAACTTGTTTCAGCATGACATACGGCGGTGGCTCGTTATCCCGAAACAAGTTCGGGATGACGGTGCAATGCCTTAAACCATATCCTCTGGCCTGACATGGGTATCGAAGGTTGCTTCGTCAACCAGACCGGATGCCAATGCCGCTTGGCGCAAGGTGGTTCCGTCGCGATGTGCCTGTTTGGCGATTTTCGCGGCATTGTCGTAGCCGATAATTGGTGCAAGCGCGGTGACAAGCATGAGCGAGCGGTCCACCAAGTCGGCGATGCGCGCGCGGTCGGGTTCAAGGCCAGCGACGCAGTTTTTGGCAAAGCTGTCCATACCAATGGCGAGCAGTTCAATCGAACGCAGGACATTTGCACCGATAAGCGGCTTGAACACATTAAGCTCAAGATGCCCCTGCATCCCGCCTACGGTCACCGCCTGATGATTGCCGATGACTTGCGCGGCCACCATCGTCAACATCTCGCATTGCGTCGGATTGACCTTGCCGGGCATGATCGAGCTGCCGGGTTCGTTTTCGGGGAGGATTAGCTCGCCAAGTCCGGAACGCGGGCCGGACCCCAATAAGCGGATGTCATTGGCAATTTTGGTCAGACTAACCGCAAGCGTATTCAACGTGCCCGACATCTGCACCAGCCCGTCATTAGAGGCCAAAGCCTCAAATTTATTGGCGGCAGGCGCAAAAACAATGCCAGTTGCGGCCGATATTTCGGCGGCGATGGCGACGTCAAACCCCTTTGGGGCATTCAACCCTGTGCCAACCGCTGTGCCACCTTGTGCCAATTTCTGGACATTATGCACCACCGTCTCTTCGATCCGTGCTCGGCAGGCTATCAATTGTGCGACAAAAGCGGAAAATTCTTGCCCCAGCGTCAGCGGGGTCGCATCCTGCAAATGGGTGCGGCCGATTTTGATGATGTCGCCCCAAGCGGTGCATTTTGCAGAAAGTGCATCGGTCAGGCGGACCATTGCGGGTAAGAGGCCATGATGCACCGCCAAGGCGACTGCGACATGCAAGGCGGTGGGAAAGCTGTCGTTCGACGATTGCCCCCTATTGACATGGTCATTGGGATGCACAGGTGACTTGCCGCCGCGCGTGCCCGTCAGCAGTTCATTGGCGATGCCTGCAATCACCTCATTCACATTCATGTTCGATTGTGTGCCGCTGCCTGTTTGCCAGATGACGAGCGGGAATTGCGTGTCATGATTACCCATCAATATCGCGTCTGCCGCGCAGATGATGGCATCAGATATGTCGGCTTGCAGCGCGCCCGATGCCTTATGCGTCAGCGCCGCCGCCCGTTTCACATGCGCAAGGCCATAGATAATGCCCATCGGCATGCGTTCATGCGCCGGGAAGGGGAAGTTGGCGATGCTCCGCTGCGTCTGCGCCCCCCAATAGGCCTCTGCAGGAACGTCAATGGGCCCAAAACTGTCGGTTTCCGTGCGGGTTTGCCCCGTCACTTTTTACGTCCGAAGTCCACGCTGACGACGTTGGAGCCGTCTTCGACGACGACGGAGGGGCCGTCATTACCAGCTTCTTCATGCGGTTCGGGCGTGCCTTCACCTGCGTCCACATGGAATTGCAGCGCGAAGTCCACCGCTGGGTCCACAAAGGCGGTGATTGCGGAATATGGGATGAACAGATGCGATGGAATTTGGTTGAAAGACAGGCCAACTTCGAAATGCGCTGCCTCCACCTTCAAGTCCCAATATTTGTGCTGAAGCACAATGGTCATCTCATCGGGGAAGCGTTCATGCAGATGTTGCGGAATGGAAACGCCGGGGGCTTGCGTCTTGAAAGTGATGTAAAAATGATGGTCGCCAGGTAGGCCATCGCGGGCGACATCGCCGAGCACGCGGCCCACCACGGCGCGCAACGCCTCTTGCACAACATCATCATAAGGAATCAGGCTATCAACATGCTCTTCGGTCATGACCGCTAGGTGGACCGCCGGGAGCCCGAAATCAAGACGCTTATTGCCGTAAGCCAACTTGCCAAATGCGCGTAGGCGGCTATATCGGCGGCCATGCGTACAGGCTCTATCAGTCGCAAGACGAACGAAACGTCCATTGATGTTGAGGTCAACCTCGACGGCACTGGTGTGTATGACGTGTCCACAGGCATTGGCTTTCTGGACCATATGCTGGAGCAATTGTCCCGCCATTCGCTTATCGATTTGAAGGTCAAGGCGATAGGCGACCTGCATATCGACCAGCATCATACGACCGAAGATACCGGCATCGCCATTGGCGAGGCAGTGTTGCAGGCATTAAGCGATAAGCGCGGCATTACCCGTTATGGCACCGCTTATGCGCCGATGGACGAAACATTGACGCGGTGCGCGCTTGATATTTCGGGGCGGCCTTATTTTGTGTGGAAAGTGTCGCTGGGCATGCCGCGCTTGGGCGAATGGGATACGGAGTTGATCGAACATTGGTTCCACAGCTTCGCGACCAGCGCGGGCATTACGTTGCATGTCGAAAATCTATATGGTTCGAACAACCATCATATTGTGGAAAGCTGTTATAAGGCTTTGGCCCGCGCTTTGCGGCAAGCGGTTGAGATCGACCCGCGCAAGGCAGATGCGATTCCGTCGACTAAGGGGACGTTGTAGGCCGTGTCACTTGCGCTGATTGATTATGGCGCGGGCAACCTGCATTCGGTGCATAATGCGTTGAAGGCGGCGGGCGCGACCGACATTCGCGTGACCGCTGATCCCGCTATCGTTGCCACGGCTGACCGTATTGTTCTGCCCGGCGTAGGCGCCTTTGCGCATTGTATGGAGGCTTTGTCCGCCATTGATGGCATGACCGCCGCGATGGAGCAGCGCGTTCGGGTAGAAGCTGCGCCTTTTCTCGGCATTTGCGTCGGTATGCAATTGCTCGCCGATGAAGGCGTTGAGCATGGAAGCACAAGCGGGCTGGGTTGGATTGGCGGAACGGTGCGGGCGATTGCGCCAGCGCCCGACCTAAAAATCCCGCATATGGGCTGGAATGATGTCGTGCCCCAAGACAATGCGCCGTTGATAGAGCGCGGCGAAGCTTATTTCCTGCATGGCTATCATTTTGATGCAGCAAATGCGGCAGATGTGCTGGCGACAACCAATCATGGCGGTCCTCTCGTTGCAGCGGTCGGGCGTGACAATATCATGGGCGTTCAGTTTCACCCTGAAAAAAGTCAGGCCTATGGCATCAATTTTCTGAAACGCTTTTTGGAATGGATGCCATGACCAAAACGCGCAAACATCTTCCTGTCTTTGTACCTGTGTGCGAACAAATTTTATCACGCAAAGACGCAAAGACACAAAGAAGAGAGTATTTTGCATGATAGTCTTCCCCGCGATTGATCTGAAGGGTGGCGAAGTTGTGCGCTTGGCCGAGGGCGATATGAACCGCGCGACGGTCTATGCCGATGATCCAGCGGCGCAGGCGATTCTGTTTGCCGAACAAGGCGCGCAGTTTCTGCATGTGGTCGATCTTGACGGTGCATTCGCCGGACGGCCCGAAAATGCCGAAGCGGTTGAAGGGATTATCGAAAATTTCCCCGGTTACATCCAATTGGGCGGCGGCATTCGTAATCCGCAGACGGTGGAGCGCTGGTTTGACATGGGTGTGGCGCGGCTGGTGATTGGCACGGCGGCGCTTAAAGACCCGCAATTTGTGAAAGACATGGCGCGCGAATTTACAGACGGTATCGTCGTTGCCGTTGACGCGCGCGACGGCTTTGTCGCGACCGAAGGCTGGGCCGAAAAATCCGACATGCCCGTGATTGATCTGGCGCGCCGGTTCGAGGATGCGGGCGTTGCGTCGATCCTATTCACCGATGTTGGCCGCGACGGGATGCTGACCGGTTGCAATATCGACGCGACCGTTGATCTGGCGCGGCGGGTGAACATTCCGGTGATCGCCAGCGGCGGGGTGAAGGGCATTGACGATATCCATATGCTCGCGCTGCATGCCAAGGACGGCATTGAAGGCGTGATTACCGGCCGGGCGATTTATGACGGGCGGTTGGACCTGGCGACGGCGATTAAAGTGGCGGAGCGCGCGTGACCGTCCGTGTCCGCGTCATTCCCTGCCTCGACGTATCCAATGGCCGCGTGGTCAAGGGCGTAAACTTTGTTGACCTGCGCGATGCGGGCGATCCGGTGGAGCAAGCGCAGGCATATGATGCAGCGGGCGCGGATGAGCTTTGCTTTCTAGATATCGGCGCAAGCCATGAGGGACGCGGCACGATTATTGATGTGGTCCGGCGCACGGCGGAAGTATGCTTCATGCCGCTGACCGTCGGCGGCGGCGTGCGCAGTGCAGACGATGCGCGGGCGTTATTGTTGGCAGGCGCAGACAAGGTCGCGGTCAACAGCGCAGCGGTCGCGCGGCCAGAGCTTGTGGCCGACATCGCCGCGCGTTTTGGCAGCCAATGCGTGGTGGCATCGGTGGATGCGCGGCGGACGGGTAATAGATGGGAAATCTTCACCCATGGCGGGCGCAATCCCACGGGCATTGATGCATTGGAACATGCGGTGAAGCTTGCTGAACTTGGCGCAGGCGAATTGCTGGTAACGAGCATGGACCGCGACGGCACGCGCGACGGCTATGACCTTGCACTCACCCGCGCGATTGCCGATGCGGTCAATATTCCGGTGGTAGCCAGCGGCGGCGTAGGTAATTTGGAGCATCTGGTCGCTGGCGTGCGCGAAGGCCATGCCAGCGCAGTTCTGGCGGCATCGATATTTCACTTTGGACAATATAGCATCGCCGATGCCCATGCGGCGTTGCGGGCGGCGGGATTGCCTGCGCGGATGACCAATAGCGTTAGATAGCGCGCTTCCTCTTCATGTCTTTGTGGGAATCTCCGCGCTTTTTGGTTCGCACAAAGGCACGAAGACATAAAAGATGGCGTGGCCAGTTGCGTGGCCCGGTATATTCCCCTGTTTGTCATCCCCGCGAAAGCGGGGATCCATGGATCGATGCCCCAGTGTAAACGGATTGGTCGGACCGTCACCCCCCATCCTTTGGCATCCTGAACCCCCATTTTTCGTCATCCTGAACTTGTTTCAGGATCACACGCGACGGTCGTACGCTATCCTGAAACAAGTTCAGGATGACGAGGCGCCGTCGTTACAGATTTGCCGTCATGCCATATGTCCGCAGAGTAGAGCTTTTGAGACATCATCGGCATGAAAAAATTCGTGCCCCGAGTCCTTGACCTGTCATAAAAACACCCTATTTGGGCTCCGTTAGCACTCGTCCTACATGAGTGCCAACGCACATTCATTGCCGTCCCCTGCTTGTTGTAGGCGTGGCGGGATGGCGAAACAGAAAAAGGATAGTTCAACATGGCATTTCGTCCATTGCATGATCGCGTTCTCGTCCGTCGGGTCGAGGCCGAAGCAAAAACCGCTGGCGGGATCATCATCCCTGATACAGCTCAGGAAAAGCCACAGGAAGGCGAAGTCGTCTCCGTGGGTACGGGCACACGCGCCGACGATGGCACGGTAACCGCGCTCGACGTCAAGGCTGGCGACAAGATCCTGTTCGGCAAATGGTCGGGCACCGAAGTCAAGATCGACGGTGAAGACCTGTTGATCATGAAGGAATCGGATATCTTGGGAATCGTTTCCTAAGCGCACTCAGGCCATCGTCATCCTGAACTTGTTTCGGGATAACATACGACGTTGGCGCGTTATCCTGAAACAAGTTCAGGATGACGAGAATTCAGAGACTAACTCACTAAAGGAAAAATATCATGGCTGCTAAAGACGTGAAATTCGGCCGCGATGCGCGTGAACGCATCCTGCGCGGCGTAGACATTCTTGCTGATGCTGTAAAAGTAACGCTTGGTCCAAAGGGCCGTAACGTTGTTATCGACAAAAGCTTTGGCGCACCACGCATCACCAAGGACGGCGTTACCGTCGCCAAGGAAATCGAACTGAAAGACAAGTTCGAAAACATGGGTGCACAGATGGTCCGCGAAGTTGCTTCAAAGACCAACGACATTGCCGGTGACGGCACGACCACTGCAACAGTATTGGCACAAGCAATCGTTCGCGAAGGCATGAAGTCGGTTGCAGCGGGCATGAACCCAATGGACCTGAAGCGCGGCATCGACTCAGCGGTAAATGCTGTTGTTGCTGACCTTGTTAAGCGTTCCAAGCCAGTTGCGGGTTCTTCGGAAATCGCACAAGTCGGCACAATTTCCGCTAATGGTGAAGCTGAAATCGGTAAGATGATTGCAGACGCCATGGAAAAGGTCGGCAAAGAAGGCGTTATCACCGTCGAAGAAGCTAAGGGCCGTGAAAGCGAGCTCGAAGTTGTCGAAGGTATGCAGTTCGACCGTGGCTATCTGTCGCCATATTTCATCACCAACACCGAGAAGATGTCGGTCGAGTTGGACAATCCATATATCCTCATCCACGAAAAGAAGCTCGGCAACTTGCAAGCCATGTTGCCAATCCTCGAAGCTGTGGTGCAGTCGGGCCGTCCATTGCTCATCATCGCGGAAGATGTTGAAGGCGAAGCGCTTGCAACTTTGGTCGTCAACAAGCTGCGTGGCGGCCTGAAGATTGCTGCGGTTAAGGCTCCTGGCTTTGGCGATCGTCGCAAGGCGATGTTGGAAGATATCGCGATCCTCACCAAGGGTGAAATGATCAGCGAAGATCTGGGCATCAAGCTTGAAACCGTTACCTTGGGCATGCTTGGCCAAGCCAAGCGCGTTACCATCGACAAGGACAACACCATCATCGTCGACGGTGCTGGCGAAACCGATGCGATCAAGGGCCGCGTAGAAGCGATCCGTGCGCAGATCGAAAACACCACGTCGGATTATGACAAGGAAAAGCTGCAAGAGCGTTTGGCGAAACTCGCCGGCGGTGTTGCCGTGATCAAGGTCGGTGGTTCGACCGAAGTTGAAGTGAAAGAGCGCAAGGACCGCGTTGATGACGCGCTGCACGCAACCCGCGCAGCCGTTGAAGAAGGCATCGTCCCTGGCGGCGGTACCGCGCTTCTGTACGCAACAAAGGCACTTGAAGGCCTTAAGGGCGCCAATGACGACCAGACACGTGGTGTCGACATCATCCGTAAGGCAATTGTCGCTCCATTGCGTCAAATCGCCGCCAATGCCGGATATGACGGCGCGGTTGTTTCGGGCAATTTGTTGCGCGAAAATGACGAGACCATGGGCTTCAACGCATCAACCGATGTGTATGAAAACCTTGTGGCTTCGGGCGTTATCGACCCAACCAAGGTCGTTCGTACCGCGTTGCAAGATGCCGCATCGGTTGCTGGTCTGTTGATCACCACTGAAGCTGCTATCTCCGACGCGCCAGAAGACAAGGCCGCTGGCGCTGGCGGCATGCCAGGTGGCATGGGCGGCATGGGCGGCATGGGCGGTATGGACTTCTAAGTCCAAACGCTCGGCACATGCTGAAACAAAACGGGCCGGAGGGGAAACCTTCCGGCCTTTTTTTGGTGTAGCTATAGTTTTTTAGGCGTCACCCTAGCGCCATAGGGGGCAGAGCATAGCTTTGGCTCTGTTTATGTTATCCCGAAACAAGTTCGGGATGACGAAGAGGGGCGACCCCCGGCATCGTATGAAAACGCGTCATCCTGAACTTGTTTTGGCTTTGCCAGCCTTCGGCTCCAGGATAACAAACCGCCGTCGCCGTCAGTTATCTTGGAATGGCTTGACCGCAATCAGCGCGTCATCTGCTGCAGCATTTCGCCCATTTTCTGGTGCAGCATGTTCATGCCCTTTAACGGGCGGACCATGACTTTGAAATGGGTGATCAGGCCGTCATCATCGCAGGTGATCATATCAATGCCGTTAATGGCAACGCCGTCGATGACGGTTTGAAATTCCAAAATTGCGCTGTTTTCCCGGTGCCATTCGCCGACATATTTGAATTCCGCATTGCCCAGCGTATGCCCTGCCGCCGCGAGATATTTGGCGGTGATCGCCTTGCCCAATTGCGGCGTGTGGACAACGGGGCTTTCGAAAATGCAGTCATCATGCAGGATCGCGGCGATTGTGTCGACATCGCGAGACAAGGCAACCTTGTGCCAGATTTCAGCGGGGTTTGGCATGTTCAATATCCCAGATCCAAATTCACCATAGGGGTCAGCGCCTCGCCCTTGTGATAGCGTTCGAGATTTTCGAAGAAGCGCGTGGCCGACCGGACAAACATCTTGTCCTGCGCGCGGCCAGACAAATGCATGGTGACATGGGCATTATCCAGCGTCCAAAGGATATGGTCTGCGGGTAGCGGTTCTGGCGTGGTGACGTCAAGAAACGCGTTGGCGATGTGCTTGGCTTGCAATGCAGTGACCAAAGCGTCCTGATCGACAACCGACCCGCGCGCGATGTTGATGAGCGTTGCGCTCGGTTTCATCGCGGCAAGCTCGTCCGCCCCAATCATATTGTCGGTTTCCGGCGTTGCGGGGACGGCGAGGATGACCCAGTCAAAATCGCCCAATTGCGCCCGCCATTGGTCGGGGGTCAGCATATTTGGCCCCGCCGAGCGGCGCACCACGGTCACATCGACGCCAAAGGGCTTGAGACGCTCTTCGATCAGCTTGCCAATCGCGCCATAGCCCAGCAGCAATGCTTTTGACCCGAACAGCTCAACCTTGCCCGGCGAATCCAGCAACCATTCACGCCGTTCCTGCGCGCGCACGACTTCGCGATAGTTTTTGGCGACGGTCAGCATACCCATCACCACATATTCGGCAATGGTGATGGCATTGATGCCCGCGCCATTGGTGACAACGCAGCCTTGCGCCTTCAACTGTGCCAGCGGCATGCCGTCGACGCCCGCATAAATGCTGTTCAGCCATTTCATCTGGGTGGCGGCGCCAATGACCGTGGCCATGTCGCCTTTGTCATACATATCAAACCAGCCAATTTCGGCCTGCGGCGCGAGCGCAAGCGCCTCCTCTTTGGACATGAAGAAATGCGGCTCAATCCAGTCGGGCAAGCGCGGTTCAATGAGGGGACGCACAAGGCCCGACATTACGAGTTTGGTTTTGGTCATACATCCAGTCTCCAATCCCAGCCAAGTCCGACGCCGTCCATGACTTCAACCCCGTTCAACATCAGTTGGGCTCTAATCGTGTCGGCTTTTAGAAAATCCCGTTCGCTGCGTGCTTCTTCTCGTTCCCGCAGCGCCCTCGTAATTTCCTCGTCAGTTATAGAGGCTGATTTTGGACGAATTTTTAAGCCTGATCTTCGCAAATTCATCAGATTCAAACCTAGGACTTCGTCATATTGTTGAACGATTTGTCGCTTTACGGCATCCGGTTGCTTACTGGCGAGTAAATCTTCCAAGACCGTTATGGCTTCAGGTGTATTTAGGTCTGCCGAAATCGCTGCGTCAAACCGCGCTTTGTTCTCGGCCAATTCCGTTTCGGATAGCGTTCGACCAACCATGTCTGGGAATAATTCCGATGGAACGCGGGCAACCATCCGCTTCAACCGCACCAGTGCAGCCTGCAAACCTTCCCAGCTAAACTCCAGCTCGCTGCGGTAATGCGCCTGCAAGCACATCAGGCGGTAGGCGAGGGGGTGGAAGCCTTTATCGATGAGTAATTGCACGCGCAGGAATTCGCCAGATGATTTGCTCATCTTGCCGCTGCGTTCGATTAAGAAGTTATTGTGCATCCAAAAACGGGCGCCGCTATGGTCGCTGCCGCAGCGCGCTTGGTTTTGCGCGATTTCATTGGGGTGGTGGATTTCGCGATGGTCAATACCGCCGGTGTGAATGTCAAAGGGCAGGCCAAGCAACGCCTCTGACATGACCGAACATTCCAGATGCCAGCCCGGCGCGCCTTTGCCCCATGGGCTATCCCACTCCATCTGCCGCGTTTCGCCCGCTGGCGTCTTGCGCCAAATGGCAAAGTCAGCGGCGTTGCGTTTACCATCGACTTCTTCGATCCGACCTTCACCATCCTCGGTTTTGGCGCGGGCCAGTGCGCCATAATGGGCGACGGTGGATGTGTCGAAATACAGGCCGCTGTCGAGTTCATAACAATGCGTGTCGGCGATGCTTTTGGCATAATCGATCATTTGCGGCACATAATCGGTGGCAATTGACCAATGCGCGGGCTGACGAATGTTCAGCGCCTTGATATCGGCCCAATACGCTTCGGTATAATGGCGGGCGATATCCCAAATCGATTGGGCTTTTTCCGCCGCCATTTTCTCCATCTTGTCTTCGCCCGCATCGGCGTCGTCGGTCAGATGGCCAACATCGGTGATGTTGATGACATGGGTAAGCTTATAGCCCTTGTAGGAGAGCACGCGGCCCAAGGTGTCGGCAAAGACATAAGCGCGCATATTGCCGATATGCGGGTAATTATACACCGTCGGCCCACAGGTGTAGACCCGCGCCTCGCCCGCGTGGACAGGGGTAAAGGTTTCCAGTTGCCGGGTCAGGCTGTTGAAGAGTTTAAGCTCGGACATGATTTGGCGATGCTGGAAATGGATGCGGAGGTCAAGTCACCGTAGGATGAACACGCGTTGTCTGACTTTCTTCTCCCCATCGCAAGTCGATGGGGAGGAAAGAGCATGCTCTAGCGGGTAGGGGATGGGAAAGCGCTACGTCGCACCAGCGTAGGCTGGTGCCTATCACGCCTTTCCGCTTAAAGCGTCGGGGGGGTGGGCAAACCGATAGACGTGATGGGCCCCAGCCTGCGCTGGGGCGACGGGTTTGGTTCTTAAAACCTGCCCCTCTTCACCACATCGGGCTTTGGCGCAGACCCCAATTAGCTTACATATTGTCGAGATTACACCCACGTTCGGCCAATATTGGGCGTAGCGCGCGATAGGCAGCGGGGGTCCTGTTCAGCGGGATCGTGGGATATAGATGATGGATGATGTGATATTGCATGCCCGATGACCAGATATTGCCCAACTTGCTTTTGAATGCTCTGGTATCTTTATACCGTCCTTGTTCGACGGCGGGGTGATGTGGCGCCCAGCTCAAATAGAATGAAATATAGGTCAGCGCCACATGGCGCGGCAGCCACCATAATAAAGCGGCTTCTATGGCATAACCGCTCAGGGCCAATGCCGCGAGGATACCAAAGAACAGGGTTTTGCTGATAATCGCATCGTTCAACGCCGCCTTGGCCGCTGGGCTGTCCCATTGCTGCAACAGCTGGCCGTAGCGGTTGAACCCGCCTTCAGCCCTTGGTTGGCGGTTAACGACCGTTTTCCAAAGTGCCTGTAACGCGCCTGTTGCATGGGTCGAATAATCGGGGTCCAAAAGCGGATCATTGGCGTGTTTATGATGTTCCATATGCGTGATCCGCGCGGTGCGCAGCGGCAGGGTTAGCGGGATCAGTGACCAATGGCCGACAAGCTCGTTAAACCATTCCAGCTTCGATCCCTTGGGCGCGATGATATAATGCTGTGCATCATGCGACGGCAGATAGCTCGCGGTGATATTGATCGTGGCGATGATGAAACCTAGCCACAATGGCATAATGCCGGTAAAAACCAGTGGCCATAATGCAAGCCATATGGCCGTGTTCGTTATGCCCCAAAACACCATGAGCCAAGGGATGCCGCCGGTAAACTGGTCGGCAATTGCCTTTTCGCGCGCGCGCAGGCTTTGGCTCGTCATACCCATTTGCCCCTATAGGTCGCGACCAAGCCCAAAACGGCCCCGATGATCAGGCCGAAGTGCAGCGGCGACAACCCAAAGGGTGCAGTCCATTCCAACTTAAGCAACACTTGCGCAACCAAAGGCGCAAGGAAGGCGATGCCAAAGAAAAATGGGCCGAAAAAGAAGAGGGATTTGACCAAGAACATTATTTGGGATGATGCTGAAAATGGGTGCGGAGGTCAAGCCACCGCCACATGAAAGCGCATTTTTTGGCTTTATTCTCCCCATCGACTTGCGATGGGGAGGTGGCGTCGCGCAGCGATGACGGAGGGGTCTTCAAGGTGGAATGCCCCTCCACCCCCTTCGGGCGGTCCCCCTCCCCATCGCAAGTCGATGGGGAGGAAAGAGTGTGGTCTAGCGGGCAGGGGATGGGAAAACACACCGTCGCACCAGCGCAGGCTGGTGCCTATCACGTATATTTGGCTAGACCGAAAGGCGAGATAGGCCCCAGCCTTCGCTGGGGCGCCGGAGTTGGGGGTTGCTAAAACCCGTCCCAGCGTATCGCTTGATCCATCTCCACACGGGGCACACTAAAGTTGTTCACGGCGGCGTCTGAATCGCGATAGCCAATCGCCATACCGCAGAAGAAGATATGGTCATCATCAATGTTGAGTAATTCGCGCATTGTCGTGCCATACATCGCCCAGATTTCCTGGGCGCAACTGTCGAGGCCCTCTTCGCGCAGCAATAGCATCACCGTTTGCAACCACATGCCCATGTCCGACCATTGCGGCGGACCCATATATTTACGGGTGTAGGTGAATAATTGCACCGGCGCGCCAAAGCTGTCCCAGTTCTTCCCCACCTGCGCGAGGCGGCCAGCACCATCTTCGCGGGCAAGGCCAAGCGCGTCGAACATCGCCTTGCCCACACCGCGCCGTTGCTCTTCATAACGGCCTTCTAAGTCTTTGGGGTAGATGTCATATTCATGGCCATCACCCATTGGCGCAGTGGCGGCCTTGGCCTTAATCTTTGCGGTGAGGTCAGCCAGAGGTGCACCTGTCAGGATGACGGCATTCCAAGGCTGCGTATTGCCACCAGACGGCGAACGCTGCGCCTTTGCCAGCACATGTTCGAGTATGGCCTTATCAACGGGTTTATCCAGAAATTGCCGGACAGAGCGCCGTGAGGCGACGGCTTCAGTAACGTTCATCTCTATTTCCCCGCAGGTTTAATCGTCTGATTAAATCATATTAAGCGGGGCGGGAAAGGCAAGCTTATTCCTCGTCAAACAATCCGGCGAGTTGTTCAATCATTGTGCCGCCAAGCTGTTCGACGTCCATGATGGTGACGGCGCGTTTATAGTAACGCGTGACGTCATGGCCGATGCCGATGGCGACCAGTTGCACAGGTGAGCGCGTTTCGATCATTTCGATGACCTTGCGCAAATGCTGTTCCAGATAGCCACCATGGTTGACCGACAAAGTGCTGTCATCCACGGGTGCGCCGTCCGAAATGACCATTAAGATGCGGCGGTCTTCGGCGCGCGCGATCAAGCGGTTATGCGCCCAAAGCAAGGCTTCGCCGTCGATATTCTCTTTCAGCAGCCCTTCGCGCATCATCAGGCCCAAATTGCGCTTGGCATGCCGCCATGGCTCATCGGCTTTTTTATAGATGATGTGGCGCAAATCGTTGAGGCGGCCGGGCATCGGTTGGCGGCCAGCGGCAAGCCAGTCTTCTCGTGCCTGTCCGCCTTTCCACGCGCGGGTGGTGAAGCCCAATATCTCGGTTTTGACGCCGCAGCGTTCCAAGGTACGCGCCAATATGTCGGCGCTGATCGCAGCGATGCTAATCGGCCGTCCGCGCATGGAACCTGAATTGTCGATGAGCAATGTGACCACAGTATCGCGGAAATCAGTCTCCCGTTCGATTTTGTAGGACAAAGAGCTGCCGGGGGATACCACGACACGCGCAAGGCGCGCGGCGTCGAGCATGCCCTCTTCTTGGTCGAAATCCCAGCTGCGGTTTTGTTGCGCCATCAAGCGGCGTTGCAGGCGGTTGGCGAGTTTTGTCACCACCGATTGCAGGTTTGACAATTGTTGGTCGAGATAAGCGCGTAGCCGGTTCAGCTCTTCTTCGTCGGCAAGCTCAGTCGCGGTGATTGTCTCGTCAAATTTGGTCGACCAGATTTTATAATCGCTTTGCGGCAAATGGTCCCAATTGCGGCGCTGCGGCGTAACGGGCTGCATGCCGTCATCGCCCATTTCGCCATCGGCGCCATCTTGGTCATCCATGTCTTCGCCGTCAAAATCGGCCTCAGTCTCTTCGCCTTCGCCTTGCTGTGGTTCGGCACGGGCTTCGGCTTGGCCAGCCTCGCCTTCGCCATCATCTTCGCTGTCGCCGTCTTGGTCTTGCGCATCTTCGGCATCGTCGCCGCCATCGTCGGCGTCGGACGGATCAACATCACCTTCGGTGAGGTTCAGATGCTCCAGCATGGACTGGGTCAGCGCGGCAAAGGCGCTTTGATCGTCCAGCGCGAGCGCCAGCGCGTCAAGATCACTGCCAGCATTTTCTTCAATCCAGCCGCGCAGCATATCGACGCCTGCGGCGGCTCCTGCTGGCACGGGTGCGCCGGTCAGCCGTTCGCGCACGATCAGCGATAAGGCTGTAGAAATGGGCACTTCGTCAGGGGCTTGTGCGCGGGCAATCGGGTCTGTGCGCATTTTGAGTTCAAGCGCATAGCCAAGGTTTGCGGCAATTCCCGCCATATCGCGCGAACCCAGCGCCTCAACGCGCGCATTCTCCACCGCGTCAAATGCGGCGCCGGCAATGACTTCGGATGGACGCAGTGCTGCATGTCGGGCGGGGTTATGATGCTTTAACTTCAACGCAAAGCTGTCGGCGAAACCACGCGCTTCGGCGACTTGATCGGGCGGAAGCAGGCGGCCCGGCATGGGGACCTTGAAATTCTTGCCCGCCTGGCTTGGCGCATCGGCGGTGAAGGCCAATTCCACCTCCGGCTCATGCGCGAGCGCACGGGCAGTGCCAGTCAGCACTTGTTTGAATAGTTCAAGAGGGGATTCGCTGGACATTAATCGGGCAGCCTCTTGCACATCGCGGCAATGTCTTCCTTCGTTGGTTTCGCAGGCGCGCGTAGCGTGAAGACATGTGCATCCTTGGTCGCCACGCGGTCCTCGGTTGTGCGTGCACCGTTTACAACGGCAGCAAAATCCTTGCAGACGGCAAAGCTACGCAAATAATCGCTATGGCCCGCGCCGCCGCCGGAAACATCGGTCGTGTCGATAATAGTAAAGCCAGTTTTGGCAGGCTCGGTCTGATATTTCGTTTTGGTCGCAAAGCAGCGTTGCGGCAGGCCCTTTGCCTTTAATTCCTTTGCCTCAAAAGGGTTGAAGCAAAAAGGCGAGCCTAAGCGCGGATAGCCATGCACCGCGCGCGATAAGGCCAAAGCGCGGTCGCTAAGCGAGGCATAGACAGTCACCCGCCGGTCATTGTTGACGCGCCGTGCGGCGAGGACTTCTTCTGCGATATCGCGTTCAAAATCTTCGCGGTCCACATCAGGCGAGGTCAATATGATATTGGAAATATTGCTAGAATCGGCGTTGGTTGACGTGCGGTCGACATATTCAACAGCCGGAATAACAAGCCGCGCGCCAAGCGAATGGGAGACGACGACGATCTCCTTGACCCACTCCGTCCGCGCCAATTTGGTCAGGAAATTGCGAAAATTGCGTTCGTCCCAATACATGTTGGTTTCATCAACGGCGTAGCTCAGTAAATTGCCTTGTGAGGGCCAGCTATAATGGACGATTGGCCCGTCAAAATTGCTCATCGCGCCAATCTGCACCGCGTCGCGCGCCGTAGTCGCCAGCGTTTCGCGATAGCCGTGGACATATAATAGCACACGGCCTTTGCGCAGGTTCGCCGCATCACGCAGGCCATCCCACCATGCATCCTCTGGTTGGAATGCAAGTGGCACCACCACTTGCGCATCGCCCTTTACCGGCTTGATCTTTTCGGGTGGCGCAAAGCGGGCGTAGCGCACGCGGTCGGCCCTGTGGTTGGTCAGGACTATCATGTCGCCGCGGCAGTCTGGCAGCCGGCTTGTGACGATGAAATGGTCTTTGCCGGCTATCGCGGCGCTATCATTCTGCGATGGATTGCAACGCGGATTTTCCACCAGCCTGCTGTGCGGCACATCGCCATAGGCGACGGCCACGGTGCAACCAGGCAGGAGCATTGGCAAAAGCAGGAAAGAGAGCTTACGCATTACTTCCGCTTGGCGTGCGACGCATGCCATGCCTTTACCGCGTTCAGCGCGCCGGAAACATGGCCCTTCACGCCAAGCTGCGCATAGGCAAATAACACCTTGCCATCAGGCGCGATGACATAAGTCGTGCGGTTGGTGCCGCCCATCATCGGCATGCCGACCTTGTAATTTTTGATCATGGGCTTGGTTGCGATGCCGACCATGAATTTGTTGCGGCAGGCCTCAACCGAAAAGCGTTTTAGCGTCTCCAGATTATCCGCCGACATACCCACAATCGACGCACCATAAGCGGCAAAGTCATCGGCGGCCTCGGAAAATTCATGCGCCTCAACCGTGCAACCTGATGTGAACGCTTTGGGATAAAAATACAGCACCACAGGCCCTTTTTTCAAAGCCTTGTTCAGGTTGAAGGTGTCGGCCTTGCCGGCCAGCACGGCTTGCGTCGTGAAATCGGTTGCGCGTGTTCCGGGTTTTAACGCGGCAAATGCCGGTGATGCCGACAACATAAGTGCAAGAGCAAGTGCGAAGCGTTTCATAATGCGTTCCTTCAACCGAAGTGGCGAAATAGCCGGTACTTACTGTGTTTTGCCAACGACGCTTTCTGGCAGATCTTGGCCAAAAACGCGCTGATAATATTCGGCAACCAAGGCGCGTTCCGCATCATCACATTTGTTGAGGAATGACAGGCGGAAGGCAAAGCCGACATTTTTGAAAATCGCGGTGTTCTGCGCCCAAGTGATAACTGTGCGCGGGCTCATGACTGTCGAGATATCACCGTTGATGAAGCCCTGCCGTGTCATTTCGGCGACCTTTACCATATTGGCGACGGTGGCGGCATCGGTGCCCGATGCTTTGGCCAAAACAATTTCGCTTTCAACCTGCGCAGGCAGATAGTTCAGGCCGACAACGATGTTCCAACGGTCCATCTGGCCTTGGTTGATCGCTTGCGTGCCATGATAAAGGCCGCTGGTATCGCCAAGTCCAACGGTGTTGGCCGTTGCGAACAGGCGGAAATAGGGGTTGGGGCGAATGACGCGGTTTTGGTCGAGCAGCGTCAGCTTACCTTCGGTTTCCAACACGCGCTGGATCACGAACATCACATCAGGGCGGCCAGCATCATATTCGTCGAACACCAATGCCGTCGGCGTCTGCAATGCCCAAGGCAACAGGCCTTCACGGAACTCGGTCACTTGCTGCCCGTCGCGCAAAACAATGGCGTCGCGGCCGATAAGGTCGATACGGCTGATATGCGCGTCCAAGTTGATGCGGATGCAAGGCCATTTCAGACGCGCGGCAACCTGTTCAATATGCGTAGACTTACCCGTTCCATGATAACCTTGCACCATCACGCGGCGGTTATGTGCAAAGCCAGCGAGGATCGCGAGGGTGGTGTCAGGGTCAAACACATAGCTGTCGTCGGTGTCGGGCACGCGTTCGTCGGCAATGGAGAAAGCGGGGCATTCCATATCCACATCAATGCCGAACAATTCACGCACGCTGACCATTTTGTCAGGGGCGGCGAGGATGGTCGTTTCGCGGCTGTCGGGTTGGATATTTGGGATGTCAGTCATATTATTCTCGTCAAATGAAAGCGGGCGAAGTTTTAAGGTGCGTATAGGCAGCAATCACGTCTTGCAAAGCCTTTTCATAAGAGCGGTTGCCGCCATTTTTGTCTGGATGATAAGCGCGCACCTTCGCTGAATAGGCGCTGCGCAAGGCGCGGCGGTCGGCATCCTCGCCAAGCCCTAGCGTTCGCAGGGCTTTGCGGTCCTCTAGCGACAGAAAATGGCCATCGACACGCTCTTTGGGTAGGCGCGAACGGAACCGTGTGGAGATCGCATCCAGCGGGTCTGTAAAGTCCGCCCATTTCGGCGGCGAATCGACATTGCCATTGGCGCGAAAAGCGCGTGCTTCGCTGGGCCAGAATTGTGTTGGACTTTGCGCCATGGAAATTTCATCGGCGGTCATGCCCGCAAACCAGTTATAGCCCGCGTTAAACTGCCGCACATGGTCAAGGCAGAGATATTGATAGTCACCCGGGCCGTTGGCCGATGCGGCCTGTCCTTTTGGATCAGGCGCGCGAAATTCCCCCGCTTCACGGCAGCGCGGATAGGCGCATGGCCGCCCCGCGCCGTGAACGCGGCCGTGAAATCGGTCAGTGGAACGCTCGGAGGCCATGATTTTCCTTGGCGAAAAACCTGCCATATGGGAAGAGCAGGTCATGAAAAAAGGTCCTGCACAACTTGAAATGGAAATGCTGCTTGAAACAGCATTTGCGCCAACCCGCCTTGCCGTCATTAACGACAGCGCCAAACATCACGGCCATAGCGGCGATGATGGGTCCGGCGAATCCCACTTCAGCATCGAAATCGAAAGCGCGGCCTTTGTCGGCGTCGCCCGCCTGATGCGGCAGCGGATGGTGAACAAGGCGCTCGGCGATATTCCCGGAACGCGCGTCCATGCGCTGGCCATCAAGGCTAGTGCACCCGGCGAGATTTAGCTATTCCACGACAGCAATACATCGGCCCATATAGGAGACGAATATATGCCTAAATTGACTCAAGCTGTTCTTTTGGTTGCTTTATGCGCTTCGCCTGCTTTTGCCGCCGATACCGAGACGAACCGGCCAAAGGTGTATACAGACATTGTCGCGTGTCGCGCCGTGGCAGATGCCACCGCGCGTCTTGCGTGCTTCGATGCGGCAACGAAGGCATTGGAAGATGCCACCGACAACCGGCAGATTGTGATGCTGGACCAAGATGATGTCCGCAAAACTAAAAAGTCTCTGTTCGGTTTTTCCTTACCGAAAATTCCGTTTTTTGGGGAGAGCGACGCAGAGCAGGAAGCCGAATTCAAACAGGTCGAAGGTGATCTTGCGGGCGTGCAATCCATTGGTGCTGGCAAATACCAATTCACCGTCAAAGATGCAGGGGTTTGGCAGACCATGGAAGCCACACCCTTGCTGTTGAAGGATGGTAAAGCCTTTATCATTAAACGCGGCGCGCTCGGCAGCTTCATGCTGGTGATGAACGGCCGGGGCATCCGCGTGAAGCGGGTTAGCTAAGCAATAGGGCCATAGGATATGATCGCACTTACCCCGCATCGCCTGTCGCTGTCGACGGGCATCGACATGGATGTGTTTACGGCCGGTGATCCCAAGAATCCGGCGATTATTTTCCTGCACGGCTTTCCCGAATCACACCGGACTTGGCGGCACCAAATCGCGCATTTCGCCGACCGTTTTTATTGCATCGCGCCCGATCAGCGCGGCTATCGCGGTACGTCAAAGCCTAAAGAGGTGGATGCCTACACGGCGGACAAGCTGACTGCAGATATTTTTGCGCTGGCCGATGCGCTTAATGTGCAGCAATTCATCATCGCTGGCCATGATTGGGGCGGCGCGATTGCGTGGAGTGTTGCGTTAAATGGGCAAGCTGGCGCGCTTAATCCTGCGTGGGCAGGGCGGGTGCCGCGCGCGATTATCGCCAACGCGCCGCACCCCTATATTTTCCAGCGCTTGTTGATAACCGACATGAACCAGCGCGAATCCAGCCAATATATTCGCGCCTTTCGCGATCCGGCCAATGATGCGTTGGTGCAGGAACAGGGCCTGACAGGCTTGATGTTGAAAACGATTAAATGGGACAAGCCCAACGCGATGGAGCCCGAGGAGCGCGCCGCTTTATTGGCCGATTGGGCCGACCGTGACGCCTGTTTTGGCATGCTTAACTGGTACCGCGCTTCCGCGTTATATGTGCCCGCGATGGATGAAGATGCCGAAATCCCGGCCTTTGCCGCTGGCGCGTTTCCGCAGTTGATGACCCCGACATTATTAGTATGGGCGATGGATGACCTGGCTTTACCGTCCAGCAACATTGACGGCATACAAGAGCTTGTGCCCGACGTAACGATCGTACCGGTCGAAAATTGCGGGCATTTCGTGATCTGGGAACAGCCCGATGCGGTTAACGCGGCGATGGACGCATTTTTGGGTTAAACGTTCCACGCGCAGAATAAACCTGACCCTAAATCATAGGCGCCTATATTTTCTGCCATATTGCCCTTTCCGCCTGCGACCCGTAAAGCGCGGTCATTGTGACTGAACCAATCATCTTTGCAATCCCCAAGGGACGGATTCTTGACGAGGCTTTGCCGTTGATGCAAGCGGCGGGCATTCAGCCTGAAGCTGCGTTTTTCGACGAGGCCAGCCGCGCGCTTTTGTTCGCGACCAATGATCCAGCGATCAGCATCATTCGTGTCCGCGCGTTCGACGTCGCAACCTTTGTTGCCCATGGCGCGGCGCAAATTGGCATCGTCGGTTCGGACGTTATCGATGAATTTGATTATTCAGAACTTTATGCGCCCGTCGACTTGGGCATTGGCCGTTGCCGCATATCGGTTGCGATGCCGCAGGGCGTGCCTGACGATGTCAATGGCGGGCATATTCGCGTGGCCACCAAATATCCCGGCACGACCAGCCGTTATTATCACGCGCGTGGTATTCAGGCCGAATGTGTGAAGTTGAACGGCGCGATGGAACTTGCGCCTTCGCTTGGGCTTTCGGGACGGATTGTGGATTTGGTGTCGTCGGGCAAAACTTTGGCGGAAAATGGCCTCGTCGAAACGGCGGTCATTTCCCAAGTGTCGGCGCGGCTAATCGTTAATCGTGCGGCGTATAAGATGATGAGCGGGACCATTCCGGCTATGGTGCAACGTTTCCGGGAATTGACGGGCGCACGTGCAGCGGCTTGATTCCTCTGACGTTGGTTTTGCGGATGCATTTGACGCGTTGGTGAATGGCCGGCGTGAGGCGGATGCCGATGTGTCGAGCGCCGTGACGCAAACGATCCGCGATGTGCGCGCACATGGTGATGTGACGCTAGCGGAAATGACGCAGCGTTTTGACGGTTTTGACCTGAACAAAGCAGGGTGGCAGATTGACGCGGCGCAGTGCAAGGCGGCCTATGACGCGCTAGAGCCTGCATTGCGCGACGCGCTGACGCTCGCGGCAAAGCGGATTGAGGCCTATCACAAGGCGCAATTGCCAGAGGACCGCGATTATCGTGACAGTGACAATGTGCGTTTAGGCGCGCGCTGGTCGGCGGTTGATGCGGCGGGGGTCTATGTCCCCGGTGGCCGTGCGTCTTATCCATCTTCCGTTTTGATGAATATCATTCCGGCCAAGGTGGCTGGCGTTGAACGCATCGTCATGGTCACGCCAACACCCGGCGGCGAAACCAACCAGACCGTTATGGCAGCGGCTTATGTCGCGGGTGTCGACGAAATCTGGCGCGTCGGCGGGGCGCAGGCAATCGCGGCTTTGGCTTATGGAACCGAACGTATCCGTCCCGTGGATGTCATCACTGGCCCCGGTAATGCTTGGGTGGCCGAGGCAAAGCGGCAGCTTTATGGTGTGGTCGGCATCGACATGGTGGCTGGACCATCGGAAATTGTCGTGGTGGCCGATGCGCAAAATGACCCTGAATGGATTGCGGCGGACCTGTTAAGTCAGGCCGAACATGACCCGACGAGCCAGTCGATATTGTTCACGGACAATGCCGAATTTGCCAGCCAAGTCGCGGCGGCTGTTGACGCGCAAATTGCTACGCTGTCCACCGGCGCGGTTGCGCGGGCCAGTTGGACGGATTTTGGCGCGATTATCGTGGTCGATGATTTGGAAGGCGCGATGCCTTTGGTCAACCGGTTGGCGGCGGAGCATTTGGAGCTTGCGGTCGATGATGACCGCGCCGAACGGCTGTTTGCCCTCGTCCGTCACGCAGGATCGGTATTTTTGGGCCGTATGACGCCCGAGGCGATTGGCGATTATGTCGCTGGACCAAATCATGTATTGCCCACCGGACGGCGCGCGCGCTTTGCGTCTGGCCTGTCTGTGCTCGATTTCATGAAGCGGACAAGCTTCATTGCGCTTGATCAGCGCGCTATCCATAAAATTGGTCCGGCGGCAGCAACGCTTGCCGATGCCGAAGGTTTACCCGCCCATGCGGCGAGTGTCAGGAAAAGATTATGAGTGCGAATAACGCCAGTGCCAAATCCAAATCCCGCTCGGCGGCGCGTCTAGCGTCGGTGCAGGCGCTATATCAAATGGATATGGAAGACATCGGTATCGCGCGGCTTTTGAATGAATTTCATTCGCACCGTCTGGGGCAGGAAATTGAAGACGCGCAATATGCCGATGCCGACCCCGATTTCTTCGATGATGTTGTCTCAGGCGTTGATGCGCGGCGTGCGGAAATCGACGGACTGGTCGATGGCAAGCTGGGTGAGAAATGGAAGATGGACCGTCTGGACAAGACGATGCTCCAGATCTTGCGGTGCGGCACCTATGAATTGATCGCGCGGCCAGATGTGCCAACCGCGACAGTCATCGACGAATATCTCGACGTCGCCCATGCGTTTTTTGACAAGAAGGACGCAAAGTTCGTCAATGGCTTGCTGGACGCCGTTGCAAAGGACGTGCGGCGGTAACATTTCTATCGTCGTCCTGAACTTGTTTCAGGACAACATGCCGCGGTTGCTTGTTATCCCGGAATGAAATGACCAGAGGTCAAACAGGTTCGGGATGGCGACATGGGGGGAGGGAAGCCGAGACTTTATGACCAGCGAATCCAGCTTCATCAATCTTTTGCGTGGCTTTGCCACTGACCCTGCGGCGCGTGGATTGATGGACGACGTTGCGGTGATTGACATTGGCGATGCGGCGTTGATTATTACGCATGACATGATGGCGGAGGGCGTGCATTTCCGGTCGAACGCCAATCCAGCCGATGTTGCGTGGAAGTTATTGGCGACGAACCTGTCCGATTTGGCCGCAAAGGGCGCCGCGCCCATCGGCGTGCTGCTTGGCTTCATGCTGGGCGATGATGCGTGGGACAGGGCGTTTGCCGATGGGCTGGAAAAGGCATTAAAGCATTATAATGTCGCCTTGCTTGGCGGAGATACCGTTGCCAATCGCGGGGACAAGCGCGCACTTGGGCTGACCGCTTTGGGCAGGGCAACGCATCGTCCGGTCCCTTCACGGTCGGGCGCGCAAATTGGTGACATAATATATGTGACGGGGACGCTCGGCGATGCTTTGGCGGGATTTGAGCTGATTGATGCTGGTTTTGACGAAGTTGGCCCGCTGGCGGATGCGTTTAACCGGCCCGTCGCGCGGGTGGCCGACGGCCAAAAGCTTGCGCCGATTGTCACCGCGATGATGGATGTGTCGGATGGTTTGCTGCTTGATGCCGAACGATTGGCGACCGCCAGCCAGATTGGCATAGAAATCGACCTTGCGTGCGTGCCTTTATCGCCGCTTTATATCAGCTATCGTAGTGACTGCCTTGAAAGCCGGATGCAGGCGGCAAGCTGGGGCGATGATTATCAATTGCTGTTCACCGCATCGCCCGACGTCCCGATACCATTGCGCGCAACGGCGGTTGGCCATGTGGTTGCCGGCGGCGGCTTGATTTTGAAACATGGCGGGAATCCGGTAAAACTGCCGCCCACCCTTGGTTATCAACATCAATGATACAAACGGAGACATATGCGGCGTTTATGGGTTGCCATAGTTCATAAGCGCGCCTTATACCCGCTCGGCCTGCGCTTCTCGGGAGGAGAAGTGGCATCAATTGTTGTTTATGAAAACAGGAGGGGAGAGATAATTTCATGTCTCTGACAATTATCGCAATATTATGCGGGTTACTGGCCATTGTGTATGGTTTTGTAACCAGCCGCCAGGTGCTGAGTGCACCGGCCGGCAATGATAAAATGCAGGAAATCGCTGCGGCCATTCAGGAAGGCGCAAAAGCCTATCTCGGCCGTCAATACCGGACCATCGCCATTGTGGGCGTCGTGGTTGCGGTGTTGGTGGCTTTGTTCCTGGGGGTCATTCCAACCGTCGGCTTTGTGATCGGCGCGGTGCTTTCGGGCGTTGCAGGCTATATCGGAATGAACATTTCGGTGCGTGCAAACGTACGGACAGCCGCCGCGGCGCAGACCGGGCTTCAGGCCGGTTTGACCATGGCGTTCCGCGCAGGTGCGATTACCGGAATGCTCGTGGCAGGCCTTGCCTTGCTCGCGATTGCCGTGTTCTTTTGGTATCTGACGGACATTGCCATGATGGCCCCGAACAGCCGTCCCGTGATTGATGCGCTGGTCGCATTGGCATTTGGCGCATCGTTGATCTCGATCTTCGCACGTTTGGGTGGCGGTATCTTTACCAAGGCCGCTGACGTCGGTGCTGACCTTGTCGGCAAGGTTGAGGCAGGCATTCCCGAAGATGATCCACGTAACCCCGCCGTTATTGCCGACAATGTCGGCGACAATGTCGGCGATTGCGCTGGTATGGCTGCTGACTTGTTTGAAACCTATGTTGTGACCGTTGGTGCAACGATGGTGTTGATCGCCTTGCTGGTGCAGGGCGTGACTGACAATGCGTTGTTCATGAACCTTATGAGCTTGCCATTGTTGATTGGCGGCGTGTGCGTCATCACCTCGATCATTGGTACCTATTTCGTCCGTCTTGGCGGCGGAAAGAATATCATGGGTGCCATGTACAAGGGCTTTTTGGTTACGGCCATATTGTCGGTTCCGGCAATCTGGTTCGCTATCGACTTCGCCCTGGGCGGCATGACAAATGATGTTGGCGGGTTCACTGGCCAGACATTATTCTATTGCTCGTTGCTTGGTCTTGTCATCACTGGCCTGATCATCTGGATCACCGAATATTATACCGGCACCAATTACCGTCCGGTCCGTTCGATTGCGAAGGCATCTGAAACGGGTCACGGCACCAACGTTATTCAAGGTCTGGCGATCAGCCTTGAATCCACCGCGATGCCAACGATTGTGATCTGTGCAGGTATCATCATCGCCTATCAGTTGGCTGGCGTTATCGGCATTGCCTTTGCCGCGACCGCGATGTTGGCGTTGGCGGGTATGGTCGTGGCGCTCGATGCTTATGGCCCAGTTACCGACAATGCCGGTGGTATTGCCGAAATGGCTGGTCTTGACGATTCTGTCCGTGAAAAGACCGATGCGTTGGACGCTGTGGGCAACACAACAAAGGCTGTGACCAAGGGCTATGCCATTGGTTCGGCTGGCCTTGCGGCTTTGGTGCTGTTTGCATGCTACACCGCCGACCTTCGGGAATATTTCCCCGATCTTCAGGTGAATTTCAGCCTTGAAAACCCTTATGTCATCGTCGGGCTTTTGCTCGGTGCGCTTCTGCCTTATTTGTTTGGGGCGATGGGCATGACGGCAGTGGGGCGTGCAGCGGGTGAAGTGGTGAAGGACGTGCGCGACCAGTTCGCAAACGACCCCGGCATCATGACCTATGCGTCAAAGCCGAATTATGCGCGTACCGTCGATCTCGTCACCAAAGCAGCGATTAAAGAGATGATCATTCCATCTTTGCTGCCCGTGTTGACGCCAATTGCGGTATATTTCATCATCACTGCCGTTGCAGGTCAAGCGGAGGGCTTTGCTGCTCTCGGCGCGCTTCTGCTGGGTGTGATTGTGGGCGGTCTGTTCGTTGCGATCTCGATGACTTCGGGTGGCGGCGCATGGGATAATGCCAAGAAATATATCGAAGACGGCAACCATGGCGGTAAAGGTTCGGAGGCCCATAAGGCAGCTGTAACTGGCGACACCGTGGGTGACCCATATAAGGACACCGCTGGCCCAGCCGTAAACCCAATGATCAAGATCACGAACATCGTGGCCTTGCTCCTCTTGGCGGCACTGGCCCATGGCGGCATGTAACGCCTAAAGAAAATTAAGCTTTAAGGCCCCGCTGGAAGCAATTCCGGCGGGGTTTTTTATACGCTGGCCCGATAGTTTAGAACCGCTTTCTGAAACTCAATTCAAATACCCGGCCGCGCGGGTCTGTGTAGCCTGGCTGATACCCCAAAGGCACATTGCCATTCTGGTCGCGGACATCGACAATATCGTTCAGGATGTTTTCGACCCGGAACGAAATGCGGCTACCTTTCAGCATCGGCACGGCCTTTATGACGCGCGCTTGTTGGTCAAGGTTGATGAACAGAAACCCGCTGATGGCGGCAATGTCGCTAAACCGCAGATCATTACTGCCGACAAGGCCAGTGCCGTTCGCAGTCGTGGCGCTTTTGTACGTCCCTTGCAGCCGGAAACCAAAGCCCTTGTGGAACAGGCCGCCTGAAAGCTCGACCTCATGCCGCGATGCGCCGCCATTGCTGCTGGTGGCTGAACCATTGAGCAGGTCGAGCACAGGCACGCCGGGCCGGATAAGGATTTCGTCTTCTATGCGGTAGCTGTGGTATAAGGCGATGTTCCAGCGGCTGGGCTGGCCGCCGCCCGGTGCGCCAAAACGGCTACCGCCGCCGGGTGCACCAAAACGTCCACCGCCACCAAAGCCGCCACCTGCGGCCCGAGGTGCAGCGGGCGCGCCTGTCGCAGCAGCAGCAGCAGGAGGGCCACCTGCTGGTCCGCGCGGGGGCGCGGCCGCGCCGATATTGCCCGATACGTTAAAGCCCCAGCGGATCCGCTGTGACGTTTCACGGTCGAAATTTACGGGGCGTTGGTCGATGCTAACTAAGCGGCCATTGATATCACGCACGACGCGGCTGGCAAAGGCGGCTTCAATCTCTGGCGTCAGCAAGGGGAATGCCGCCGTTGTGTTGCGGCTGTTGTTTTTGAAATAGCTAAATTGCAGCGCGAAATCCTTAATGAATTCGGGATTCCAATTCGCGTTCAATATGAGATCGCGGCGTTTTTCGCCGACCAAGGCCGCGTTGCCGCCGGTAATGACGTTGATGAACAGGCTTTCGCTGCGCGTAAAATCATAGGTCGCCACATTGGGCGTCACCAAAGTCGGGTTGCCCAACTGACCAATGCCCGGCGCGTTTTCGTCGCCGGTGATCGATGCCTGAAATGTCAGGTTGCGCACAGGGGCCCAGCGCAGACCAGCGCCATATTCCAGCAGCTTTCCGAAATCGGATAGGTCGCTATAACCGATATTGCCATTGATCGACCACTCGCCAATCGCGGCGCCAAGGCCGAAATCGCGGCCCGTTAACGGCAGTTCGGCATTGACCGAATGGTTCATGATGTTCCGGCGCAAGGAGATATCGGTCGTGACCCCAGAACGCCATGTTTCGCTGTCCAGAGTTTGCCGGGTAAGTCCCGACGCCAATGTCATTTGCACATCGCCTGCGGGCAATTTCAGCACTGTTCCAGCAAGGGTGCTGCGCAGGTCCATATTCTGGTTCAGGCTGTTGGCGATATCGGGCGCCAGAAACAGCAAATTCGCACCGAAATCCGCAGCAAACGGGTTGATGGTTCCCGCAAGCACAGCAGCGCGCAATGCGGTAAAATCTGCGTTGCGCGTGGTGCGTGTGTCATTTGCGGTGCGGGCATAATTGCCCGTTAATGTCCAGCGCCACCCGCCCAGCGTGTGGTTGAACGTGCTGCCCGTCTGGAACACATGTGTTTCGCTTTCCCGTTCAAGGGGGCGTGGCGTGTCGAAATAGCGGTTGAGTGTAACATCCTGGCCAAAGGTTGAAAACGGGCTGCTGCCGGGCAGGATCAAGCTTGCGCCGGGCAAACCTAGCAAGGATTCTCTGCCTGTCAGGACATAATTGGCGTTCAACGACAATATTGTTTGCGGACCAAGCGACCGGCTCCATGTGCCGTTCATTTCAAGCCGTTCGGTGCGGGGAAGCAATGTCCGGACATCGCCGATATTCCGGTCATTCAGGCGATTTGCCGTGCCAGCAAACTGCGCCAAATTCGGGTTGGATATGCCCAACGGAACGCCAGCCTTGGTCACATTGCTTCCGGCAAGCCTGCTTAAGGCGGGCGATATCTCTCCATTAAGCCCAAGGCCGCTGATATTGCCACCACGCGCCAATAGTGAACTATCCGAAGAAATCAGGTCGCGTTCGCTCTCGGTCAATGCCGTCGAGCGTTCCAGTTCAACATCCAAGTTAAACCGTGTGGTTTTACCAATACGCGTCAGCGTCGTTTCAAATTCATTTGTGACAAAGCCACCATCTTGCGGCTGGGCCTGTTCAAATTCCGTGGCGAAGGAGGCAAAATTGTCCTTCAAGATGAAGTTGATCACCCGTTGATCGGGACGGAAACCATATTTTAGCGCAACTTCTTCTGGGAAAATCTGAACCTGACGAATGGCTTCGGGCGGCAAGTCACGCAACTCACGGAAACCGGATACGCGCTGACCATTTAGCAAGATGATTGGCATGCCGCCCCCGCGTCCACGCCCCGAATTGGTCTGCGGTGCAACCGCAGCGACAAGGTCAGTTAGCGATGATGCGCCCAAGGCCGTGATATCTGCTTCGTTTAGTTGTTCAACGGGCGGGACGTCGGTGTCCACCGAACCCCTAATGCGTTCCGCCGTAACGACAATTTCGCGCGAAGGTGGCGCTTGAACAGCTTCTTCGACATCTTCATTGGCAATAGCGACGGTGCTGCCCGTGTTTTGGACGTCATCCAACGCCATAACGGGAACAGCGGTTGACGCGAGCAAGATTGCACTCAAACGGGAAATTGGCATGGGGAGAAGCTCAGTTTATATCGGTGCTAAGTCGGAAGCATAACGCAAAATTCAAGGACGTGCGTGTAAACTGCTTCGCTTTTTCTAGCAAATAGGCCATTATACTGTAGCGCTTCCCTTTTTCCAACATTAGGTTTACAGGCGCTGCAACGTTGAATTTTTAAAGATTTAAGGGGCCGAATGGCAAAAGAAGAATTACTCGAAATGCGTGGGACAGTGCGGGAATTGCTGCCCAATGCTATGTTCCGTGTCGAGCTTGAAAATGGCCATGAAGTTTTGGGCCATACCGCCGGAAAGATGCGCAAGAATCGCATCCGCGTTCTCGTGGGTGACGAAGTGCTGTGCGAACTGACCCCTTATGATCTGACCAAAGGCCGGATCACGTACCGCTTTAAATAAGGGCGGCAGACCTTGGGTCTGAACCCCACGCTCATATTGGCCTCATCAAGCCCGCGCCGCCGAGATCTTCTCGGGCGGTTGGGCATCGCGCCTACGCGAATCGCGTCCCCCGATATTGACGAGACACCCCGCAAGGGCGAGGTCCCGCGTGTCTATGCGCTGCGCATGGCACAGGAGAAGGCTGTTGCCGTGCAACGCGCCGCTGGCGAGATTGTGGTCGCGGGCGACACTACGGTCGCCGTTGGCCGCAGGATATTGCAGCAAGCTGCCGATGCCGACATGCAACGCGGCTTCCTGAACCTGCTCAGCGGCCGCCGCCATCATGTTCTCAGCGCCGTCGCCGTCATTGACGGAAATGGCCGGATGCATAGCCGGATTTGCGACAGCATCGTGCGTTTCAAACGTCTGTCGGCAGACGAAATCGAAAGCTATATCGATAGCGGCGAAGGGTTGGGTAAGGCCGGTGGCTATGCCATTCAGGGCAGGGCAGAGGCGTTAATCGATTGGATGGCAGGCAGCCATTCGGGCGTGATTGGTCTGCCTTTATATGAGACGCGCGCCTTATTGCGCGCTTCGGGCTATCCGCTTGACTGATATATATCGCGACGACGCGCCGGGCGAGCGCCGCGCGGCGGTTGTCGAAAACGGAAATATCGTTGAAATCCATATTCAGCGCGACGCTTTATGGGCCTTGGGTGAATGTGGCGTGGGCCGTATTGACCGCAAAACCCCGTCGGGCGCTTATGTTGTTGCCGACGATGGAAGCACGCTTTTGTTACGCAGCAAGATCAACCAACCAGACGGCGCGCGCATATCTTTTGAAGTGACGCGCGAAGCCATAGCTGAGCCGGGGCGTCATAAGCCACCAGAGATATCATTGCGGGATAGCCCGCACGACCCCCTGATCGGCAAAGATGCCCTGTGGGACGCGCGTGTGGCGTCTCTTGGACAATCTGTCATGAACGCGTCCATTGCCGATGGCTTTGACGTAGCCATTGCTGGCCAGTCACAACTCGGCGACGTTAGCATAAGCTTTCAGCGCACTAAGGCGGGGTTGGTGTTCGACATTGACGGCATCGGTGATGCGTTCGCCATCAATATGGTCGCCGCCACCGAAGTTGCCCGCCTGCTGCGTCTCTACCAAGTCGGCGCGATGGTCCTGATCGATTTTGTGTCGATGGAGTCCAAGGCCCAACGTACGCAGATTGCCGAAGCCTTTGATGCCGCGTCCTTGGCGGACCCGCGTCCGTTTGAGCGTACGGCCATTAATGGCTATGGCATGATGCAAGTCGTGCGGGCGCGGCCAAGGCCGTCTGTTCTCGACCAACTGTTTGGCACGCGTATCGCTGCGCTGTCGGACGAGACGCAAGGCTATTGGCTGTTACGCGCAGTGGCCCAGTCAACGGGCTTTGGCACGCGGACGGTGACAGCGCAGCCTGATGTTGCGACATTGCTGCAGTCCAAACGTTGGGCCGCTTGGCGCGCGGCGGCTGTCCGTCTTGCGGGCGCGGATATGGTCGTGGTTGCGGATGAAAAAGTCACAGGCTATGGCCATGTCCATGTCGCGCAAAGCTAATCTATGCCCCTTATGTGGAAAGCCCGTAGTGGCTGAATCCAAGCCTTTTTGTAGTCAGGGATGCAAGGATCGCGACCTGTTGAAATGGCTGGACGAAGGCTATCGCGTGCCGGGGCCGTTGGCGGATTATGAAGATAGTTTCGGTTCCGACGGCGGCGACTGATTTTGCGCTTGCCAAGAGGCGTATCGCCTCTCTATAGGCTGCGCTCCCACACGGTTTTCACCGTGTAGCCCGAGTAGCTCAGGGGTAGAGCAGCGGATTGAAAATCCGCGTGTCGGTGGTTCAAATCCGCCCTCGGGCACCATTTTCTCAATAAATACAGTAACTTATTTTTTGGCAATGGTGTCAGCTTGCGTAGCACACCCGTCACACACTTTGGTGTAGACGCAATCACAATCTGGGGGCACATAAACACTAGGTTTAACCGAGTGTTTTGAATGCCTGTTCTTAGCCCAGAAACTGTCCTTGTGAACGATGGTGACATCAAGCTGTACAAACGGGCTAGAAGCCGTGTTTGGCAAGCAACCTTTAACATTGATGGTCACTGGGTTCGTGTAAGTGCGAAGCATAAGGACCTTGAAGAAGCTAAGGTTGAAGCCAAGAAGCTGATGATGGAATACCAGTTTCGCCAGAAGCATCAGCTTCCTGTGGTCTCCAAGCGTTTCGGTGATGTGGCTCGTCTTGCGATTCTGGAAATGAACAAGGCGCTGGCTGCTGATGTAGGTAAGAAAACCTACCTTGATTATATCATCGTCATTGAACGCTATCTGATCCCGTTTTTCGGCAGAATGCTGGTTGAGAACATCAATTACGAAACGCTCAGAGACTTTGATCGCTGGCGTGTTGAAAAGATGGGGCGTGAGCCAAAGGCAAGCACACTCAACACACATAACAGCGCAATGAACCGAGTGTTTGACGAAGCGATTGTGCGCGGGTTTCTGTCAGCCAGTCACAAGCCACTGCTCAAGAACAATGGGTTAGACAGCGAACGCAGACCAGACTTCACATTGGAAGAGTATCGTTCACTCATACGCGGTTTACCAAGTTGGATTGAACATGCACGAGATGGAAAGTCTCGTGAAATGCGTCTGTTGCTTCGTGACTATGTACTCATCTTGGCAAACACAGGCATTCGTGAAGGGACAGAAGCTGACAATTTATTGTGGCAGCATGTCCATGTTTTTCAGGAGAACGGTAAGCAGTTCCTTGAACTGTCTGTTGATGGCAAAACGGGCAGACGAGACATTATCTGCCGCGCCAACACACTTGGTTTTCTCAAACGCATTCACGCAAGGTGTGAGGACATAAACCATATGTCGTTTGAGGCTTTGCTGAAAGCTAAGCTCAACAAACCAGTGTTCAGATTGTCAGATGGTACGGTCACGAAGAACCTTAGGCAGACATTCAAAGCATTTCTGAAAGCGAAGGGTTTGCTCGTGTGTTCACGCACGGGGCAGAACCGAACGCTGTATAGCTTGCGCCATACCTATGCGACATTTGCACTGACAACGGATGGTATGGAAATACACACTTTGGCGAAACAAATGGGCACGAGTATCAAGATGATAGAAGATCATTACAGCCATCTCACGCCGCGACTGAAGAAGGATATGCTCACTGGTCCGCGCTATGAGCTCCACACGAGAAAAGCAGAGGATGGCAGTGTTGAACAGTCAGAAATGCCGAATGACGAAGACTGGTGAGCTGACCCTGCAAAATCTGTCATCGTGATAAATACACTCATCACGGAGTGTGAAAATGGAAGTAGAAAATGACGAGATTCGTTTGCGACGGGGTGCTGTTTAAAAGGTAAACTTGTCCCGATATCGCTCCTGAAGCTTTGCGTCGGTCATCTCATCACTCTGCGCTTTCCTAAGTTTTAGTAGCTCACGATAGGCATCAAGCATGGCGTAGAAGTCGTCTCGGTGGTGATATTCATGAATATCCAGCAAATCACTGTTTCCATGTAAACCGATAGGGTTCATCTCATCATAAAAGTTATGTTCGTAAACAATAACGACTTCGCCCTGCATCATGCCGACAGCGAGATTGATGTGCGTGTAATCTTGTTGGAAGAAAGCGTATCCCAAGCTGGCTGAATGTCCAGCAATCTCAAAGCTTGTCAAGGATACGGAAGCCTCACGATCTCCAAAAGGGAGTTGAAATTCCAGACTTCTATCGCCGATTGTAAGAGCTACATCCCAAATGGGATCGTCATTCTCCTTGCACCAAGGACCATAGTCCTCGTGAACTTCATCATAGAGCAACTCAAAAAGCTCCTGATAGTGGTCTTTCTGAAATAGCTGCAGCGCCCTCTGCTTAGCTTGAGTAATTCTCACAATCACCTCCTTCGCTGTGCCAAGTGATAAATACACTCATAACGGAGTGTAAAATATGGACGCACGAGAACAGATTAAAAGAGCAATCTTGCTACTGCCCAAGTCGGCAGCTGAGATTGAGAGCAAAGAGATCAAGGCTGATATTGATCTATTGATGGGCGTTGCGTTGCAATTGGTGACAGTTTTAGTGGGTAGAAACGATGCACTCGCAAAGCAGTGTGGTTCAAGGAAGTCTAAACCACCTAAGCCAGCTCCACAGAAGAGCCCTCAGACGCCAAAGCCTAAGCCAAGCAACAGTGATACTCCAAATACTAAGAAAGGCGCTGAGGACCGCTCTAAGGCGATATCTTCAATTCAGCAGGGAATTCGTCAAGCTCAGCCATCACCAACTGATCAGCAACAAGCATTGCGTGGCTATGTCTATGGTGCGCAAAATGATGAGGTCGCATTTCGCAAAGCTGCAAAGGCAATTGCATCATGATTGCCCCACTCACTGAGCTTGCAATGCTTGAGCTTATAAGCAATTCTCAGCAGAGAAAATGGGAGGAACAGATGACGGCTGAAGAAATTATCGAGAAATGGGTTCGTGTAGGTCTAGATGAAGCAGATTCATACGACTTCTACGTAGGTGAAGACATAAGCCCTTACCCTCAAGTCAAAATCGCATTTGATGGTTATGCTGAGGATGAGGACGGCGAGGCAGACGAATCGTCAATGTCATTCGCAGTTTACATACACAAAGATGCCAACACCGATGGTTTCTGTTTTCCAGACCATGAAATTGCATATGGGGCAGTGCTGCATCGGACTTCAGAAGAGGTCTATTTGATCGTTTGGTTTGACGCCAACGATGGCTCTTTTGATAGCCAGTTTCTAAGTGATTGCGCTGAAGAAGCTAACGTGCCCTACGATCAAATCGTGTCTGTGATAGAGGCGCTGGACAAGCGTCTCAGCGCATCTGAAGAATGAACAGCGCGCTCCACGACAGTCTGTTTGAACTTTACATGCAAGGTGGGCTGGCGCTGTTTCAGGCTGGCACTCGTGGCTTGAAGCGTGACTTAATTATACGGCTTGAGACAAGCGCACTCACTCCAGAAAAGGGTGAGATAATTCACTACTACGCAGTCAATCGCTGGGATGAAGACGATGAGTTTGACGAGTGGGCAAAACCGTCTGTGGCATTGTCAGCGGAAGCTGAGCGTATCTTAGGTGTGACTAATTCGCAGCTTGAATGTTGTCGATCAACGGATGTGGTGCTGGAGGATTTTCGATCATTTCTGGATGTGTAATGCTTCTGGGTTGACGGATAAGCTTTCTGGGGTAGTTACTTCCCTAATAAGAAACTGACGGGGGTGGGTGACTTGAAAAAGCAATTTTGGATGGCTGTATTGGCTTGCGGGATTTCGGTTCTTGGGGGATGCGGCAGTTCATCTGGTGCTGGAAGTGAGATTGCAAATGCTGAAGAACTGAATTTGCAGGAAAACGCTAGCGTGGAGAAACTGATTGAGCGGTACAACTCCATGCGTTCAATGTGTCGGGGCGACTCCGACATAAGTAGTAATGAAAACGAAACTCAAAAAGCATGTGATCTCAGGGATAAAATAGCTGAACGACTGACTAATGAAAATTACTGCTTTCTTCCAAGTGAGCAAGAATGGCTCAGTTGCGAAACCACCGAAGTTGTGGCTGAACGTGACCCATTCCCATATACGGCAATACTAAATTGTTCCACTTCAGCCTTCCAAAACAACGGCATCCCATTGATTGCATGCATGTCGAATGATTACCGTAAGTCGACGCTCAGAATAAGAAACGGAAACGAATTGGATGTCCTACAAGGGTGGGAAATACAGGGATCGAAAAAATATCTGGTTACGAAAAGAGGACTTGAAATACCTCTTTCTAGAATCTCATCTATTGAAGTCAAAAATTATAACCGAAATCTACTCATATCACTAAAAATAGTGAACAATGACGGGGATATTATCTACCAAACAGTCGCAGAAAATTTCGAAAATATAGAATATAATAGTGAATACAACAGTGATTAAAAATTTAACATTTTTAAAAGTTTGATGGCGTGATTCGTTTTCGAAAATCTTCCGTATAAAAGGACGAATTAAATGGTATTTAAAACTTTTCTTCAAACTGGAAGATTTTTCTTTTTATTTGCATTATTTTGCGTTCCTGTTCCGGCAATTTCGCAGCAAGTTCCAAATACGGAAATTCTAAGTTCGAATAAACTCTACACCGTATACTTAAATACTTCTCGGCGTGCAGAGATAAAAAGAGATATTGATAATAAAATCGTTATTTCGAAAATAGGTGGTAACCCACAATTTCTTTGCGTGTATAATTTTGGTAAGCCCTCAAAAGATATTGCAGTACTTCGCACTCTTTCAAATATCATAGCTAAAAGGATTGATTCCGACAACTCCGTCCTCAAGCAACATGGCAAAATGCCTACTTTATTCGTTTCACGCGTTGACGAAAGACAGAACCCACATAGTTGTGAAGCAGCGGATTTTATTGTTGTTGATAAAAGTACTCAGGCATCAAAATTTAAATTTGATGCTTTATATGGCGGCAATCATCATCGTATATTTGTAATCAACGGCACTGATTTTTCTCAGGATTACAATCGACAGGCTGATGTGGAGAGAGCGGCATCTGCTAGAGAAGCTGAGGCACGAAAATCTCTATCTGAGAGAGCAAAAATTAGTAACTTTGATACTGTTTTTTCTCTTACTCTTATAAATCATGACACGTTTATTGCTCTCAACGTAAATAGTAATTTTTGGAGTCATATATACGATGATGGTGAAGGTCAGACATGCACTACGCAGTATGGGAATACTGAATTGTTACCAGTAAAATCCGTAAGTAACTTACTTATAAAAAATATAAATAGGAACCTGATCGGAATTGGGAATCTGAAATTTAATTCAGGGTCGATAGATTTTCATAAAGATGTTGAAAGCCTATATCTGAGTTATGACAAACGAAGTGATCATTTTACTAGTCCAGGTAGTAAGGTGAGGGGGTGTAGGACTTACATAGATTATGCCCCTAACGTACAAAGACTTGTTCTGGCTCTAGATCGAATGGGAGTAAATTACAAAATTTCTTCATTCAACGCAAGCTTGTCTGTGGCGCAGTTCAACGGGTTCAGAAGGGTAGATGATTATCGTTTCGCCCAAAAAATAAACGCGAACTCGAATCAATTTAATGCTCTGGGGTCTTTTTCAGTTTCGGATTATAGTGGTTATTTGTCCGTCTTAAGCGAAGCGAAAAAGAGCGGATATCCGATTATTGATAATGTGGAATCTGTTTTAATATATTTACAGGATAGAAGCGAGGCCGTGTCGTCTGGAAAGACTGCTAATCAAGTTCGTATCTCACGCAATAACAAGCAAGCGCAAGACAAGAAAGCTGCGAGCCAGCGTAAGGAAGAGTGCCTGCGTCAGAATGGTTACTATTCTACAAACAATGCCGCACAAAAGCAGATCATTGCACGTGGTTGCTGAGAGGTGGAGACATAGAAGCCGTTATCTGTATCAACGAGCCAGTACCTTTGGGAAAAAATGCATAGTATATTGGGGATGTTTGCACCACCTCAAATCACATTAACCGCGTTCGCAAGCTGCTCATCGCTCACCCAGCAATATCCAGCAGTAGTAGCGATATTAGAATGTCCCATCGCTTGTTGAATTGTCGCCATGCCAATGCCAGCTGCGTTCAATCTAGTAGCAAATGTTCTGCGACCTGAATGGCTGCTCGTTTTGATGCCAGCCGCAGCGTAGATAGCTTTAAAGCGCAAGCTGAGACTGATGTTACTAAAATGCCCCATAGTACGACTGCTACGAATGAACGCTTTGCTATCGTCAAGCTGGCAGATCTTTGCGAGATATTGATTTAGGATTTTACGAAGCTCGTCAGAAATGAAAACACGGCGTGATTTGCTGCCCTTCGTTTGATGCTTGCTCAGACTGATTACTTCTACTGCTCGTCCATCAATCCCACGCACATCTGAAATCTTCAAAGCTGCGATTTCTCCGATACGCATCCCAGCCAAGATGCTGAGTGACAGTGCTACACGATCACGAAGACCGTTATTCCCTGTGTCAGCGATACGCATAACTAACTTGATTTCCGATTTTGTGAGAACCTTTGCTTTTGCCATTTTACCTATCTCTCATTAACTTTCCGTCTGAGAGAAATATAAATTAATCAGGTATTTGATCCTACCAGATATCTCCGAATTGATTTCGTTGGTTTCCAATGACCTCAGCGTTTTTCATTAACTTCTATGTATTTGTTAATGGTCGATAGAAACGAGAGCTAAAGCTCTCATGCGATTTCAGATTGAGCTTTGCCCAATCTTCATCGCTTTATTTTTCATAATTTTCTTTGGGGGCATTCACTAGGTTTAGCCACAATGAGGCTTACCGCTCATTATGGCTAAAATGACTTTCACTGAGGTCATTGCCAGCGATTGCGCGCGCACCAAAATGTGGGAGACGGGGATGGGTTGTCGCCTCAAACGCGCGATGAGTACTGCCCATCGCATCTTCATAGCAGCCAATCGCTTACCGCTATGTCAAACACAGGCTATCGCTTTCGCGACCTCGCCCCTGTTCCAAGCCTTGTGCGGAGAGACGCACTAAGCTCTGTTTTTGTCTCAGCCTCTGTTAAAGCGAGAAAGAGCGGGGCGACACCAATGGCAACAGCAAGCTGGCAATATCTTCGCACACATAGAGCTCCTATGCACAGATAAATACATTGCGTTCCTCTCTCGCAACATACCGACAGTGTATTTATCACAGGGAGATTAAAATGATTAAAAAGACCACGATTTTGGAAGTTTTTGGGTATCTTAAATCCAAGCAGATTGTTTCTGGCGAGAGTGAATTTTGTGAGCATTGGCTTGGTTGTTCGGAAGGCTACATGCGTAAACTACGACAGAAGAACGCAGAACCAAGTCTCGGCACAATCGCAATATGTGCGAGTAGATTACAGAATGCCGCTGAGCAGTTGAGAACATTGCCGCGCTATCAGCCATTGGCGAAACAGCTTGCATCAATGAGTAACAAATGCCGTTCATTGGTTGACGCTGACTGCGTAGAGTTTGATCTGGCTGGCTGATTAAAGCTAGGTCATCTGCTGATTGAAGGCACAAAAAAGCCGCCCGAAGAAGGCGGCTTATTTGTTATAAAGATAGTCGTGTTTATGCTGCGCTATGCTCCAGATAAATATCTTCCAGAACTGATGCCATATCATCCAGATCGCCTGCAAAGCCCTCAAGCTGATAACGCAAATCTTCGTCAGACATCTCTATGCCTTCAGCTTGAAGAATGGACTGCGCCCTATTCATACAACCGTCAACACTCAGCACGGGCAGCTCAATCTTATCAAACCGACGCAGCATTGGTGCACTAAGAACATGGAGGTTGTTCGTTGTGGCGATGATCTGTCCCAAGTGCCCCATTTCATCCATCAACGATTTAACCTTTTCGCGCAGGGAAACTGACAGAAGGTCAATCTCATTGATGATGGTGACGCCAACTTTTACTTTACTAGCTGAATGCCAATAGTAAAAATTCGTCATTTTTTGTAGGTCAGCAGCTATAAACTTTGAACCTTCAAACGTCTCAGTAAATTTAGCCAACTCAGGTCCTAGACGCGTTTCCATAATGACGCGTGCAGTAGCAGATTTTCCCGTGCCCGTCGGTCCGTAAATGAGCAGATGTTTAGAACGAGTGCCGTCAGCATATTGCTGCAGACGGCGGCGAATGTTGTCCTTCTCGATGACTAAATCATCAAACGAGCGAGGAGCATATTTATCGGCAAACTTCATGTGAATAACCTTTGAAAAAAATAGAAAAAAAAGGGGGGGATTTCTCCCCCCATTTGCTTATGCAGCGAGTGCGAGAGGCTTCTTGCTGCGCGTCATATTCGAAGCGACCCGCGCGCCACCCTTGATGACGCCCATTTTAGCATCGCGTGCATCACGCTTTGCAGAAGCCTGCGTGGGCACATTCTTATCGCTCGCAGCTTTCAGCTCTTCCTTGCCAGCTTCAGCTAGTACGACGCCCACCAGAGCCTTGTTGTTTGTTCCGAACACGATAGACAGCGAGCCGTCCTTGTTCTTGCGAACAAGAGCTACAGCGAAGTCGTTTGCAGCTTCTGTGTTAGGATGCAGACGTGCGTCATTTGATGTGAACGAGGGAACGAGCGCCTTTGCATTAGCGTAATGCCTTTCAGCGTGATCGACATTGTTCTTTGCCTTTTGCGCTGCGCTCAGCGAGCCGTCCTTCGGAGCCTTGCGAATTGCTTCCACACCGTTGCGCGATGTGACGAACGTACGCATTGAGACCTTGTCGTCCTTTTCCGCATTAGCGACAGTGAGAACGCGAGCGTAAGTGTAAGAGCGTTCAGCCGAGCAACCATCAAACACATAACGCACAATCTTCGTTGCCAACGATGTGCCGTTAGTGAGCTTAGCACCGCGCGCCTCAAGAAGCTCGTTCAGCTCCTTGATCAGCGAGCGTTCATTAGCCAGTTCCTTGAACAGCACCAAGCACTTATCAAGAAGGTTGTAGAGTTCGTCGTTGCTCGTTTTGTACACGCCGTTTTCCCATACAACGCGTTCATCATAGAGTGAGTTCAGCTTCTGCTTGATGAAAGCTGCGGTGATTTTGTTTGTCTTAGTAGCCATGTTATTTTCCTTTAGTTTTGTAACCGAATGACGAGATTGTCGTTCGCATCAGAGGCAGTGTTTCTGCCCTCTGATGAAACCCAATTTAGCAGTTTGAGCGTATTTTAAACTTAGGCTGCTGAGCCGAGGCTCAAACGCATAAGCATTAGTTTTACGCCCCAATTGCCAGTTGTGTGTCCCATCCATCGTATGAAGCGAGCAGCATTATTGCTGCGCGCATCGCCGCAGTTTTACCTTTGACGATGATGCCGCTCTGACAGCTAAAAGGACCTTAATTAACGAGGCTGGTGGGCCGAGGCCGAAACGCATAAGGAATAGTTCCAGGCTGAATCGGCTGAGGCAAACAAGGGGGCAGGGAAGTGCGGTCAAAGCGTCTATTTGGAAACAAGGTGCTCTATTTTCAGCACTCGCCACCATACACTTCGCTGGACACAGTGAGCGCGAGCAAGCGTCTTGCGCCTCCGTTCAGTGATGCCCCAGACCATATGTGTAGCCCATACTTCTATTGGTGGGCTTTTATGCGCGAATGGGATGCATACACAGAATGCTGCGCCAATGGCGGCACTGGTCCGTTGTCCAAGCTCTATGAAGACTTCGGTGACTTACGCGATCTGGAAGACGACGACTTTATGGATTGGTGGAGAGACGGTGGGCGAATGTTATTCTGCGAACCAGAAGAGCAGGGCGTTGAGTTTCTGCCAGCTGCGCCTGTGCACCATGACGATGAAAACCGTGTTTTAATCAGCGTTCCTGTATCTGGTGATTTAGATCGTATCGTGGCTGAGATTAGGAACACACTTGGCAAGCAAATGCGCAGTCGGCGTGACCCAGACGCGAATGCTTCACGCGCAAAATATAAGGTGATTGGTTCACCGCGATTAAGCCTGCTCGAAAAGCAGCTTCGTATTTACCGTCTGCGCGATAAGTACGAGACGACAACTAAGGTGAATCTCGCCTTTGATAGCGGTATCGTTAAGGGTAATCGCGATAGGATAAACCCAGACACGGTCACTGCCCAAATTAGTGAATACTACACAGATGCTTGCAATATCGTGGAAAACTTAGGCACAGGATGCTTTCCTGATACTACCAAGTCATTGAAAAATAATGACCTATTTGGATAAAATCGGTAGGAATAACATAGGCTTGGCATCAAAATCATACTCTCAACAAAGGAGTATGATCATGTCTGTGTTTGCTAAGTTTACCATTAAATCTGTTGTGCGCCGTGTTTCGCTCACACCAACGGAAGCACGCCGTCAAAAGCTAGTTTCTGCGATAAACGAGCAATTGGTAGCTGCAGAGGCAGCAAGTCGCGGTGAACCATACTCTGTCACAGTGCCGCGCTGGACAGAGAATGAGAAAGGGGAGCGTGTTCGCGTTGAACGGCAGAAGGTCGTTCGTTCATGGTTCTTTGAACGTGACGGTGGTTTCTACATTCAATGTAAATATGGCTCTAAGGTCTTGTCGCTTGGCAAGGATGGCAATGCACTGTTTGTGAAACAAGTCGCCGATGTCAAAGATGCATTGGAAGCTCTGCAAAGTGCAGCTATGAATGGTGATCTCGATGGCGCACTTGATGCTGCGATCAAGCCACGCAAAGCTGCGGTTCGGAACTAGGTTTGACCAACGGTTGCGAGATACTTAGGTAAACCTAGTGTTTTGCAACCGTTCCCAGCTTTTTATAGCACACCTTATTGCACACCATAATATGTGCAAACTATGTAATTGAAAAATAATATATAATTGCGATATCAGACTTTGAAAATCCGCGTGTCGGTGGTTCAAATCCGCCCTCGGGCACCATTTTCCCGGTAAAGAAATCAGCCGACGTTGGTGCGTTATCCCGAAACGAGTTCGGGATGACGATATCGTTATTTTTTGGATTGTTGCGTGCTTTATAAACCCTTCGTCATCCTGAATTTATTTCAGGATAACAGGCGGCGGCAATGCACCATTCCCGCGCCAAAGGCGTGCGGGGCACAAACAACTTCAAGATAATGCGCGAATATATACCGCCCCTAAAGAAAAAGCCGGAGCAGCGATGGCTGCCCCGGCTTCTTTTGCCCTGAAGAATTCAGGATATTAGAATTTGTACTTCACCGAAGCACCATAAGTGCGTGGTTGGTTTGGATAGCCCGAGATCGAACCGGATTGCACAACACTTGGGAAGATGACGGCGAGATATTTCGCATTCGTCAAATTACGGCCCCAAAGCGAGAATTGCAGACCGCTGTCTAAACGCAGCGTTGCAGCGGCGCTTAGATCATTTACTTCGCGCTTATACTGACGCCAAGCTGGGTTTTCGTTGATTACGACGTTCGATTCATTGTGATAATCGACGTTGAGGATCAGCGATTTGCCGTCGTTCAAGTCCGCTGTGTAGGTGGCACCCAATGTCGTCGACAATTTGGGAATTCCAGCGACCGCTTGGCCGCTGACGTCACCAAATTGCGAACCGACATAGCTGTCATATTTGGAGTCGAGATAAACGAAGGCCGCACGCAATTGCAATGCATCGATCGGGTTGACACTGCCGTCAAATTCGATCCCCTTCACCGACTGCTTACCGGCGTTGGACAAAACAAAGCCTGTTCCAATGAAGCTGTTGCCCTGGAAATTTTTGATCGACTGATCAAAGATTGTCAGGTTGAACGCAACGCTGTCCCATTTTGCTTTCAAGCCCAATTCCATAACCTTTGCCTCTTCAGGAAGCGCATAACGCGTTCCGCTGGTGAGGTTGGCTGAGGCAAGGCCAGCGGTACGAATGGCCGAAGGCGTTATCGGCTTACCTTGTGCCGGTGAACCTGCAACAAAATCGGATGCGAACGGACGCGAGTCAATCGACATGTTCCACGACGTTGCCTTAAACCCTGTGCCATAGCTGGCGTACAGGTTGATATTGTCCGTCGCTTCCCATGCCACACGTGCCGAATAGGTCAGCTTACCATCGCTGGTGCGGCCATCTTCAACCGCATTCGGGATGTTCAGGAATGGCGGCAAGAATTGCAATGCCTGAAAAGGAATGAATGGGTTACAGACAGACGCAAGCCCGTTGGTATTCGGGCAAGCCGTTATGCGTGGGTATAATGTAGTGGTATTACCAACCGCGCCCGCTGGAAGAACCGCAGGAACGCCTGCCGCACCAGCAACTTGAATCAAGTCGATGCTTGAGAACACATCCGTAATCCGAATGTCGCTCACAAGATTTTTCTTGTCCTTGGTGTAGTTGAAGCCACCTGTCAGAACGAGGCCATCGGTAATTTCAAGGTCAGCGGTTCCAAAGACGGAGTAAGCTTTGTTCTTATAATCCCAATCTTCAAAACGGCCTTGTCCTTGGCCGCCAAATGGGGCTGCGGACGAAGGGACGCCAGCCAATGCGCGAATGGTTGGTTCCAATGCAACATATTGCCCCCCGGTTAGAGCACTGGCGAAATTGCGGAAATCCTTGCCAAGCGTCAGGGCCTGCTTGTTGTTGATGCTCTCATCAAAATAATAACCACCCAGCAAGAAGTTGAATGGACCGTCAAAATCCGACGCCAAACGCAATTCCTGCGTTTTTGTGGTGATATCCACATCGCCACGGTTTGCGCCGATCAAATCTGCGCTCGTGAAATCGCTGTCGGCGTTCGTTTTGGAGCGTGACTCACGATATGCGGTGATGGAGGTGAGGCTCAACGAGCCCATTTCATAGTCGGCCTGCATCGAGACACCGGCATTGGTGATATCATTTTCCGATGAAAAATTCTGATATTCGCCATAGCTGAAAATGCCCGCCGAGTTTACCTTGCCACCGACGCCGCGAACAGCATTACCCGTTGGGCCGTCCAAGATGTTACCAACGAAGCAGCAATTTTCGTCAATCTTGTCATAATCACCGATGAAGCGGAGCTTGAAGCTTTCGGAAGGTTCGACCAACAACTGCGCGCGGCCATACCAGCGGTTACGCTCACTGGTTTTTGATCCGTCGGTCAGGTTGGTGCCGTAACCGTCAGCTTTGTTGATGCCGCCAGCAAGGCTGAAAGCAACATTGTCGGCAAGCGGGCCAGTTACGTCGGCCTTCGCGACGATTGCGTTACGATTGCCATAGCTCAGTTCGGCAGATCCGCCGAATTCATAGCTTGGTGCAGCGGTAACAATCGAGATAACACCAGCCGAGGCGTTTTTGCCGAACAGGGTCGATTGTGGACCGCGCAACACTTCGACGCGTTGCAGGTTGGGAAGGTCGCTGATCGCCGAAGCCGAGCGTGAACGATAAACGCCGTCGATGAACACGCCGACCGATCCTTCGATGCCGGGGTTGTTGGCGCCGTTACCGAAGCCACGAATGATGAAGTTAGTGTTGGCCGAGCTTTGCAGCTGGCTGACGCGCAGCGATGGAACCAAAGTCTGCAAATCTCTCAGGTCGCGAACTTGCGCGCGCTCAATGGCCGCAGCGGATGTTACCGAAACGGCGACAGGCACTTCTTCCAGCGTCTGTTCACGCTTCGTCGCGGTCACGATGATGACATTTTCATCAACGTCGTCGCTGGCTTGTGGCGCGTTGTCTTGTGCAAAGGCAACTGAACCAACGCTCAGCGAAGCGATGCTGATCGTCGACAGCATGGCCGCCTTCAGCAGATGATTTCCCAGTTTCATATTCACTCTCCTGTTGTTCAATCTATCCTGTTTTACCAGGGTTCTTATTGGGGATGAGATTTAAAATTGCCTCCCGCACCCCCCCGAGCCGCCGTTAAGCATGTTGTGGTATTAACGAGACAAATGCTGCGCAGCAATTGCTTAGTGTCATTCGCAAAAATATAGTCCCATATGCGATATAAATGTAACGAACATCTTTTACAGCCCCATAGCGATCTGGATAGCAAATGCCCAAAATGGTCAAAAAATCTGACCTTCCATCAAAAATATGCGCAGCCTGCGCAAAGCCGTTCGCGTGGCGTAAGAAATGGGCGAAGGATTGGGATAATGTTCTTTATTGTTCGGACCGGTGCCGCAAGGCGCGATAGCCGAGCACCGGCAAAAGGCTGCGGACAGGATCAAAGTCATACGCGATGTGAAATATGGTGCCGGCTACAAGGTTCGAACTCGTGACCCCCTGATTACAAATTATGTGCTAAGCATATATTTGGAATTCCCCTACATTCCCCAACCTGCAAGAGTAATTGCAAGATTCATTGTAATTAAACAATTATTTTTAAATCCTACAAAATCGATGCACTCCCTGACATTCCTGAATGTTCTTGCTAAGTGCTTACATGGTGCTTACACGTTTAAGAATGGAAAGCGTCAAGATATCCAAGAAAGTCATTGATGACCTGCCTCCGACGGGGAAGACATATTTTTGCTGGGACACGCAGATCAGCGGATATGGCGTCCGGGTGACGGCAAATGGCTCAAAAGCATTCGTATACCAGTATCGCTTGGGTGGCCGTGGTTCGCCCGAGAAGCGCACCACGATTGGCAAGTGCAAAATTCTCACCCCTGACGCAGCACGTAAAATTGCCCTCGACTATGCTGAAAAAGTTCGAGGTGGCATCGACCCTGTCGAGGAGAAGAAGGTATCATTGAATGCAAGGGCTCAGCGCAAAAAGGCAGATATCGAACTCGCCTTCAAAACCTACTACAAGGCCTATTTGGAAAAGCGGGTTAAAGTGGACGTGCCCAAGTCCTATCCATTTATGGAATCTATCCTGCGCCTTCATGCAGCCCCGACGTTAGCCGATAAGCCCGTCGACAAGATTACCCGCAAAGACCTTATTACCGTCATCGAGGCTATCCCATCGAGCCAACCAGCCGTCCGCCGTCAAGTCTATCTAATTCTAAGCAAGCTCTTCAAATGGGCAGTCGGCAGAGACGATATCGCCGCCTCCCCGATGATTGGAATGAATGCGCCAATTGCAGCCAATGCACGTGATCGTGTGCTGACGGATAATGAACTAGTTCTGGTGCTGGGTGGCGCCAGAACGTTGGGTATGGTTTTTGGGTCATTCTTCAACCTTCTGGCGATAACCGGACAGAGGCGCAGTGAAGTTGCTGGCCTTGATTGGTCAGAACTCAACCGTGACGAGTGTCTCTGGACGCTACCAGAAGAGCGTTGCAAAAACGGTGTTAAGCACCTCGTGCCACTCAGCACCATGGCTGTTGAAATTCTTGACCACCTTGCGGCTGTGACAGATCAGAAGAAACCAGTTTGGCCATCAAAAGGTTTGGTCTTTACCACCACAGGCAGAACACCAATCAGTGGTTTCTCGAGGGCGAAGAAGTTGCTCGATGCGGCCATGCTCAAGATTGCCAAGGAACAGGCTGCAGACGCTGGCGAAAACCCTGAAACGATTGAGGTTGCCGATTGGCGTATCCACGATCTTCGGCGCACGATGGCAACTGGTTTCCAGAAACTTGGTGTTCGGTTCGAAGTTACCGAAGCCACCCTCAACCATATTTCGGGCATGAGCCGTGCTGGTGTTGCGGGTGTATACCAGCAGCATGACTGGAAAGAGGAAAAGCGGGAAGCGCTCGAAAAATGGGCACAGCACTGCGAAAGGTTGCTGGCAGGTTGATATTGTGTGACTAACCAGGATATGCATATTCGGATATGATCCTGAGGTAACATGCAGATGCCAACCACCACTTCCTCACCGTGGGTTCCTCTTGAGGCAGCCGTGAAAGAGTTCGGTCCTTGTGAAGGTGGGTACGATAAAGCACGTGTCAGGATTCTTCGAGAAATCTCGTCGAACTCGGCATTCACTTTTGAACTGATTGGGGAACCACCCGCCGTTACATGGGCTAAAGGCTCTGAAGGCAATGTCCGGGAATGGTTTGGGGAGTTGGCTGATGCTCTCTCCCGAGATGCCCCTGCCACTGAGCTTTTAGAATGGCTGAAGGATTATAAAGCAGGTCCACAAGTCAATTTTTTGCAGGTCAGAGAAATTTGGATCACTAAACAGCCGGAGGGATGGATTGCAGATTCTGACCTCAACCCTATCTGGAGCGAAACTGAAGCGCTTGCATGGATTGCCACAAAAGACAGTTATATTGTGGGCCTATCCCGAAAAATGCTAGATCGTGGCCAATTAGATCAATACATCGGTCTTCTCGCTTGCATTAGTTCAAATAAAAGCCCCGGTTTAAATTACGAAACCCATCATAAGCCGCAGTGGCAATCTCGTGATCGCTTGGGCAGGTCTTGGGATGATCTTCGTCGGTTTTCAGTGGCAAAATCCATAAATGAAGCCAAGTTATCTATTCTGACGTACGATTCTGAGGCTGGATGTGTGAAATTCGAGCCTAAAAGTGACGAGACGCCTCGATTTCTAAAGAAGCATGTATTTCAATTTTTTCCTGACCCCCACGCTACACTCCCATTTGATCAAGAGGCTGCAAGGTTGCAGCAGCAGATGAGAACTGGCGCTGCTGGACGGCCAACTAAAGGGAAGTCACTTTATCTGAGTGAATTTCATCGTCGAGACAAATCCGATGAATTAAGTGAGACGTTAAGCGAAGAAAGTCGCCACCTAGCCAAGTGGTTTCAAGAACATTATCGGATGGCGGACCAGCCAACGCCGAAAACGATCGAGAACACCATTCGCAGTGAATTCAACGCTGCCAAGGTTCGTCGGCTAGCTCCCCCAAAATAGCCCCCAAAAATAAACGAAGGCCCATATTTTGGGGTTCTTTTTCGTGGTTTTGAGTTGCTCTAAATCCACTCCTGTCAGCGGTAAGGACCGCATCAACAGGAGAAAAATATGGCACCAAATCTACTAACCCCGAAGCAACTAGCGGAGCTGTTTGCGGTCAATGAAAACACACTTGCGAAATGGCGTTTGCAAGGCATTGGCCCCAAATTCATCAAGATCCAACGCAACGTTCGCTACGCGTCGAATGATATCGATCGCTGGACGAACGAACGCACATTTGCATCTACCACAACTGCTGATGCAGCATTGAAATTTGGGGGTGCTCTATGAACGCCGCCAATACAGCGGCAAAAGCCGGAATAAGTAACCAACCATAAATCCTCAGATTTGAAGGGATTTTTATGAAAATATAAGGAAATTAACATGACTAACTACAACGAAAACTACGTCCTATTTGATAAAGCCAACTTATCAGAACTTCCAACAATCGTGCTTGATCACATTTCATCAACGCTAACAAATGAAGGCACTGATTATACGTCGTTCGACGGGATATGTCTGATTTTAGAGCGTTCTCCAGAATTCATCACCATCCAAACGTGCGAATGCTGTGGGAATATAAGGATCAATGCTAACGTGGGCGTTGAGAACCTCAACGGTCATTCACATGGATTTGTCGAAGAAAATCTAGGCGCATTGATCAATGACGAATGGTGCGAAGTATCATCTTTCTCTGATGAAGGCAGACACGTCGTTTCATTAGAGATGATTGTTCCTTGCTACGGGTACGCTTTGCTGAATTTTCCAACGTCCTTGGGAGATTTTGAGCAAAAACTGAAATCGCTCATGGCGGCAGCCTCCAAGCTTGGCTTGGAAATCATCCCTGATGATGACGCCGAACTGATAGCCCGCAGCAACTAAAACCAACGCAGACATAGCAAGGCAAAAAGCTCGATATGCTTATCAGCCGATGCCTTGCCATGTCCAGATGATAGAATTCAAAATGAAACGTAATAACCAAAATAGACTTATATCATTGAAAATTAGAGGAAAAATATGAAAACTGATCTAAATAAACCTATAACTACCATGCATAAATATGTGGAGTCTGGTTGGGCTAAGTGTCTAGAAAATATGGGAGTTCCACATGTTTATTATAGAAAAGACCGCTATGCTATGTTTGGCGGTAAATATGAAAGATTCTATGCGAGACTTAGTAGATGCGACCAATATATTTATCTTTACGGAGGAAAAATTTATTTAAATCCGAATATGCTTCGTGAAAGCTTTGTAGAATCCATTGTAACGTCAGAAGTATATGAAACTTTATAAGAATTTTATGGAGATGATTTTAGTGTAACGCTATATAATAAAGATGACAGGGATATCATCGAATTAGATGTAACTGTCCGTCTTACAGATCATACCGATATGAATATCGAGTTGATTACCAAAACATATTATAGCCATGTGAGACTTGTGACCGAAGCCGCCAAAAAGATAGGCTTGGACGTTGCATCCGATCCAGAAGTTGAAAAAGTTCTGGGCGCTACAAACGCATAAACAACCATACGACATAGCAAGGCAAAAAGCTCGACGGGCTTGTCGGGCGATGCCTTGCCATGCCTAAAATCCTGAAAAACGCACCCTTTTGAACTGAGAATGGAGAATTCAATGAAACATAAAAGGACAAGCAAAGAAAGATATAAAAATGAATAATTTTAATATAAATCAATTATATAGTACGAATATGGCGCCTTGCGCCGCCAATGCAATGCAGCCAATCTCGCTCAACCCATGGGAGTATTTATACAGCCTTGGCTTTAGCCTGATCCCACTCGTTGCTGGCGGAAAAAAGCCACTTATCAAGTGGACTGAATACCAGACTAACAAGGCAAGCTGGTCGCAGATTGAACAGTGGCAGATGGAATATCCTGAAGCCAACATTGGCATCGTGACAGGTACCGTCAGCGGCACCTTCGTCGTTGACTTCGATAGCCCTGAAGCGTTCCAAGCAGCACAGGATCGTGGTCTTGGTGGCGGTGTGGTCGCAAAGTCCGGACGTGGCTACCATGTCTACTACGCTCAACCAGAATCGACTGTGAAAACTGCGGCTGGCATTCTAGACCATGTCGATATCCGTAGTGACGGTGGGTTCATTGTCGCTCCGCCGAGCGTTCATGAAAACGGTACGGTGTATGAATGGCTAGATGATCCATCAGGCATAGATACGGCATACATGCCAGAATGGCTTAGCGTACTTCTAGGTGCAGAGACGTGTTCGTCACCATCCCATCCAAGCGCACATGGTGAGGATGGATCGTGGGCAACCAAAGCCCTAGAGGACGAAGCTGTTTTGGTTCGCAATGCGCCTTTCGGTAAGCGCAACGACCAACTGAATGCGTCAGCATTCAAGATGGGCCAATTTGTGGGTGGCAATCTGATAGATGCTGAACTGGCAAAGGCATCGCTTCTGTTGGCAGCGATGATGAATGGGCTGTCTAAACAGGAAGCACAAAGAACGATTAACAGCGGCTTCACGGCTGGAAAGAAGCAGCCGTGGATTCTGTCTAATGGATCGCAGCAAGCTACTCAGACGCTATCAGAGGATCGTTTTGCACGTGAGTTTACTGAACGCCACGGCGAGACAATTCGCTTCTGCCACACGTCGGCAAAATGGTTCCTCTTCAACGGAAACCATTGGATTAGTGACGACACAAAGCACGTCAGCAATCTGATCCGTGGCATTATACGTGAACTCAGTGCAGGGGCCGCAACCTTCAGCAAATCGTCGGTGGTGAATGGCACGGAGAATCTGGCCAAGAATGATCGTGCACATGCTGTCACGGCGAGTTTCTGGGATGGGCATACTTACCTTCTCGGTACGCCGAATGGCACGGTAGACCTGACAACGGGCAGTCTGCGCCTGTCTTGCTCGACTGATGCAATCACCAAGGTAACCGCCTGTGCACCACAGAAGGGTACGCCAACAACATGGCTGAACTTCCTTGATCAAGCTTCTGGCAATGATCCATCAATGGTTCGTTACCTTCAGCAAGTCTGTGGTTATGCACTTACAGGAGATACTAAGGAACACGCCCTGTTCTTCGTTCACGGCCCAGGTGGAAATGGAAAGTCTGTTTTCTTGAACACCATCGCTGGCATCCTTGCAGACTATGCAACGACGGCATCAATGGACACCTTCACCGCTCAAAAGTTTGCCCAGCATACTACTGAGCTTGCCATGCTGGTGGGGGCAAGATTGGTATCGGCATCAGAGACAGAAGCAGATCGTTATCTGGCTGAAGCTCGTATCAAGCAGATGACTGGTGGTGATCCAATCACTGCACGTTTCATGCGTCAGGATAACTTCACCTTTCAGCCCCAATTCAAGTTGATGATCATCGGCAACCACGAACCACGCATAAGATTTGTTGATGATGCAATCCGCCGTAGATTCAATGTTTTGCCATTCACTTTCAAGCCTCAAAACCCTGACAAGGATTTAGAGAAGAAGCTAAAATCTGAATGGCCGATGATCCTGAACTGGATGGTTGAAGGATGCATCGACTGGCAAAAGAATGGTCTCATTTGTCCAGATAAAGTCATCGCAGCCACTGAAGAATATTTCGATGAGCAGGATATCTTTGGTCAATGGCTAAAAACCAAATGCACCATCGATCTCAAAATGGATCAATACAAAGTTCCATGCAGCAAAGCTTATGAAAGCTGGTGTGAGTTCGCTGAAGAATTTGGCGAACCACATGGCGACAAGAAATCCCTTGGTTCCAGATTAAAGAAGATGGGAATTGAAAGTAAATCAAGATCCAACTTTGAAACTGGAAAGAAGGAAAGGCATTACATTGGGATGATCTTAACCGAGAAAGCAATGTGATAATCAGGTAACAGGTGGAACAGGTAAAACCATATAAGTTTTATTATAGTTTCAAAATTATGATTCATATATTTTACATATACGATTCTTCTGTTCCACCTGTTCCCTAAAATCAACCATGATAAATATCAAAGATATTTTCATACCAAAAAACTATTAGGAATTATAAATTATGAAGAGAAGTAAGAATTTTCAATTGGCCACAGAAGCCGCAATGTCACTAAAACCAAAATACATAAAATACTACAAAGAGATGCTAACTGTAAAACTACATTATTGTAAGTTTTATGTTTTTGATTGTGATATCAAAGATGCATTGATTTTTCAGTATATCAATAAAGTCCATGTCAATGGTGGTAATTTGAAATTTTGGAACGAACAAATTGAAGGTTATAGCTATAATGCATACATTGAAAGAGAGGAATATGACGAAGATATGTTTGTTCTGACAGATGAGTTGGACATTCAGCCGTTCACCAAAGTCGATGATATTGCATATTGGATGTTTCAATTTTCACGTGAACTGAACCATTCAATCGATTTGGCATATGGCTGCCACATGCCTGTGACCTGCCATATTTGAGTGATGAAACCTGATAGTGCTCCGAACACTATTTTGGTTGTTCTACCTGCCTTAAACCTAAAAATCTTTGAATGCATAAATAGATCATAACGGCATTCAATTGAGGTTTTTCAGAGTTTAGATGGCAAAGGTAATTTTCAATTTTCTAATATCGCCAGAGAACAAGCACAGGTTTGAATCTGTCTGTGCTTCGAACGGACTAACCATGTCTAGCGTACTGAATGGGCTGATCGATTCCTATGTGATCGGTCAGGTTGAAATTATCGAACAAAGAGCATCTCAGTTTCAACGACTGGATGAAGCCATAAGGGCAACAAACCAAAACCGTGATCATCGTTGCCTAGCAGACACTGACTATGACGATGATCACGGCCCAATTGGCTTTTTATACAATGACGGAGGTGAAATATATACAGACGATAATTTTTAGAGTCCGAACGATAATTATGTCGTTTAATAAATAAATATGAAAAATTTAATTTGAAAAGGATAACAAATGCACTGCAACGAATTAAGTAAAAAATGCCTTCCATTTATATATGGAAATCCACTACCAAAGACTGCATATTTTGCAAAAATTCTTAATAATTCAGGTTACAAAAGTATTCCAGTTAGCGAGAGCACAATTTTGATAGAAGGAGATAAGCAATCATTTTTCTTGAAAGCATACTGCGATGAAAATTGCAGCCTCTTTCATTACTCGCAAGGAGTTTATATCGATCCAAAATTTCGCAATTTTGAAATTATAGATTTTACTGATGAACATTCAGATGATGAATTTGAGTGTAGTTTTGATGTTAGGTATGGTGATATTGGTTTCAATCTACAAATGCATTTTCATTTTGATAGAGAAAGCGATGAAAAGATTATAGCAGATAAATGCCAAGCCTTTTTCGTAAAATTAGATCAGGTTAATGCGGTAAGTCAAAGATACGGATTCAAGATTTTTGGACCCGAAAATTCCATTATAGACCCCTAACGGCAGGCTCCCGGTGCGAGCTCCCCATAAATCTTGCACCGCATGCCGGTCAGGCGAATTTTGTATCGATCTCCTACCTCACAACTTCTAAGTTTTGAGTGCACCTGTTCCTGCAGGAGCGCGGCGTCCCCATCGTCATAAAACTGTCATGGAAAATCACTGAAGGTCAATGAGCGCCTTAGTAAAACGGTCAATCGCCCTGACCCTGCAATTCGGGTTGTTACGCTTATGGTTGGCTAAAACTTGGCTAATCCCTTGTTCTTGGAAATCTCCGCCCAACACGGTCTTCCAATAGCCTGAGTGTGGGTCTTGAACCTGAATATCTACTTTGCGGATAGGCATATGTCACTCCTTTACACCATCTGGAAAACCACCAAATCTTGTGGTATAATACACTCATGATTTTCGTCTTCTAACACAACTGCCAGCGCCATCAGTTGGCGCACGAAAATCATCGCACAACATACATTAAAGCGACACTTGTCTGCATATTGCTGCGCAGGTTGCCTTCACACCTTCAATTCATGGAGATGCCCTTGAAAACCAAAATTCTCGAACCTCAAAATATCAATGAAGCCACAATTACAACGATACTCGATAATGGTGCGCTAGAACATCACGACAATGGTGGGCTGTACGTAACGACCTACCCGATTAACTTCTGGCTAGACCTTGATGAAAAACGCAAGCTGATCGTCATTTACACCTACTGGGACGCCATTTCCGATGTGGACGAACTCCAAATTCTGCGTTTTGTGAACCATGCAAACACTCAGAAAATCATGCTTCAGTTCTCCTACAACGCCAAGCTTGGTCGGTTTTACGGTCACTACACGCATCCCTATAATGTTGGGCTGTTGCCGCCGCATGTGCTCAAGCTGTGCCAGAATTTTTCATCAATCTTCGAAGATGTACTGCACGAAGGAATTGCAGACGGCATTTTGCAGGAATTACCAGAATGCCCAGACGATGATGCTGATGAAGCCTCATCTGATGCAGCTTCAGATTCAACGGTTCATTGAGAGGGCGGTATATGAGGATTTTGGACCAACCAAAAGGGGGCTGATTAAATATTGTTCCTGGCCATTGCTGGCAAGGAGGAGCTGGCAGCGAACTGGGTGCATCATGAGATGAGCGAATTTTGGGATGAACTGGTATCCTCAATGCCGGGAACGTTGAACGGCGCGCTGCAGGACAAGTTTAATGAGGTGTGCCCGCGCTGAGCTATGGGTACGTCCAAATTGGTTGCACGGTTAGTGTCAGAACATATCGATGATATCGCGAGCCGCGATCTGTCCTTGGCTCAGGGGCGCTAGCCGGTGGATGTTAGTGCGCAACTGCAAGGCGGGCTTTCCAGTATTGCCTTAGCCCGTCCGTTATGCCTAATCAGATTGCCGGAGGTAATTGCACGCGTCGGGATCAAGCGTTCCATGATTTACCGCCTCATGGGCGAGGGGCGATTTCCCCGTTCTGTGTCACTTGGCCCTAATATGCAGCTTAGATTAAAGTATCATCGAGCGCCGCACGCTCTAAGAGCCAATCGATTACGGCTCGGACGCGCCCGATTTTGACCAGGTCTTCATGCAACACAATCCAGAATGTTCGTCGAATATTGACGATTTCTGGCAATATTTGGACCAATGAGCTGTCGTTAAGTCCGATAAAATGCGGCAGAACGGCGATACCCAGACCTGCTTTTGTCATGGCATGTTGTACGTTGATACTGGAGCTGCTGATATCTGGCGCAAGGCCGCTGCTAATTTCCGATAGATATCGCAATTCGTCAGCATAGATAAAATCGTCGATATATCCTATCAGAGGTCTGCTTTGGAGATCGGCTTTGCTTACAACGCTGCCTTTAGCTGACACATAATCGCGCGACGCAAATAGACCTAGGCTATAGTCCGTCAATTTACGCACTTTAAGAGCGCCCCGCGCTGGTCGCGCAAGCATGACCGCTAAATCAGCTTCGCGCTTGGACGGATTGAGAAAGCCGTTGGTTGTGACGACTTCGAGCGTGATTTCAGGATGGCTTTGCCGGAAGGCTGCGAGATGAGGTGCTACAATCCATGTTGCAAAGCCCTCGGACAGGCTAAGCCGGACAGTCCCGGCTATACGGCTATGTTCGCCAGTGATGGTGCTGCCCGCTGCAATCACTGATCGTTCCACCTCTTCGGCATGCTTCAATAGCTCATTACCGCTCGCGGTAAGTAAATGCCCTGCCGCGCCGATTTCGAAAAGGTTTGTATTGAGTTCAGTCGACAGCCTGTCGATGCGGCGACCGACAGTTGTCCCGTCGACGGACAGGCTCTTTGCCGCTGCTGATAATGTGCGCGTCCGGGCGACAGCCAGAAAAAAGCGAAGGTCGTCCCAATGAACCATAACTATCCTGCAAAAATGCAGTTTATATATGCATTTCTGCCTGTATAAATGCAAATAAATTGATGCAAAAGACGCTATCAGGAATCAGGAGAAGGTTTATGCGTCAAATCGATCATTTCATTAGCGGTGGCACAGGCGCCAGCGCATCGCGTTTTGGCGACATAATGGATCCAAACAATGGCGGCGTTCAGGCCCGCGTTGCATTGGGCGATGCCGCTGTGTTGGAACGCGCGGTGCAGGCAGCATTGGCCGCGCAGCCTGCGTGGGCGACGACCAACCCGCAGCGCCGTGCGCGCGTGATGTTTGAATTCAAGCGTCTGGTTGAAGCCAATATGGATGAACTGGCGCATATGCTTTCGGTCGAGCATGGCAAGGTCATCGCCGACAGTAAGGGCGACATTCAACGCGGCCTTGAAGTCATCGAATTTTGCTGCGGCATCCCGCATGTTATGAAGGGCGAATATAGCCAAGGCGCTGGCCCCGGCATTGATGTATATTCGATGCGTCAGCCAATCGGCGTTGGTGCAGGTATTACGCCGTTTAACTTTCCCGGCATGATCCCCTTGTGGATGTGTGGACCCGCGATTGCGACGGGCAATGCGTTCATCATCAAACCAAGCGAGCGTGACCCAAGCGTTCCTGTGCGCTTGGCCGAACTGTTTATCGAAGCTGGCTTGCCCGAAGGCATTTGCCAGGTCGTGCATGGCGACAAGGAAATGGTCGACGCCATTCTGGATCACCCCGCCATCGGCGCTGTCAGCTTTGTCGGTTCGTCCGACATTGCGCATTATGTCTACAACCGCGGCGTTGCCAACGGCAAGCGTGTGCAGGCCATGGGCGGCGCAAAGAACCATGGCATCGTCATGCCAGACGCAGACCTCGACCAAGTCGTCAATGATTTGGCGGGCGCTGCCTTTGGTTCAGCCGGTGAACGCTGCATGGCGCTTCCTGTCGTTGTCCCTGTTGGCGACGACACTGCAGAGCGTTTGAAGGCGAAGCTCATTCCTGCAATACAAGCACTACGCGTCGGCGTCTCAACCGATGCTGAGGCGCATTATGGCCCGGTTGTAACCGCACAGCACAAGGCAAAGGTTGAAGGCTGGATCCAGACCTGCGTTGATGAAGGCGGCGAGCTGATTATCGATGGCCGCGGATTCAAGCTTCAGGGACATGAAGAAGGTTACTTCATTGGACCAACCTTGTTCGACCATGTCACAACCGACATGGAAAGCTATAAGGAAGAAATCTTCGGCCCAGTGCTGCAGATCGTCCGCGCGGCCAACTTTGAAGAGGCCTTGGCGCTTCCGTCGAAGCACCAATATGGCAATGGCGTCGCGATCTTCACCCGTAATGGCCACGCTGCGCGCGAGTTCGCTGCGCGCGTCAATGTCGGCATGGTCGGCATTAACGTGCCAATCCCCGTGCCGGTTGCCTATCACAGCTTTGGCGGCTGGAAACGGTCGGCCTTTGGCGACACCAACCAGCACGGCATGGAAGGCGTGAAGTTCTGGACCAAGGTCAAGACAATCACCCAGCGTTGGCCAGATGGATCGCCCGACGGTGGCAACGCGTTCGTCATTCCGACCATGGGGTAAGGATACAAAGTTGATGGCTGCTGCGAGTATTCACTCTCTCTCTCTCTACTCGTACTCCCAGTAAAGGCGTTGCCTTTCAGCCAATCAGGGAGGCGGAGCGATATGATTATTGCTCCGCCTCTTGAACGCACATCGAAATCCTAGAGGTAGGATGCTATGCAAAACCAGTTTGAACTTACCGAGGATCAAGTCGCCATCCAAGACATGGCACGCCGATTCACGTCTGACGCGATTACGCCGTATGCTGCTGAATGGGACGAAAAGTCCCATTACCCGGTAGATGTCTGGAAAGCTGCAGGGGACGTTGGCTTTGGAGGGATTTACGTATCCGAAGAATCCGGTGGCACCGGATTAGGTCGATTGGAAGCAGCGTTGATTATGGAGGCTATGGCTTATGGCTGCCCCACTACCAGCGCCTTCATTTCTATCCATAATATGGCAGCATGGATGATCGATTGCTTTGGTAGCGCCGATTTAAAAGCTCGTTACTTGCCTGATTTGGTTAGCATGAACAAAATCGCTTCTTATTGCCTGACCGAGCCTGGGTCTGGATCAGACGCGGCGGCGTTAAAAACGACAGCGCGCATCGATGGTGATCATTATGTCTTGAACGGGACAAAACAGTTCATCTCCGGTGCGGGCTACAACGATTTGTACGTATGCATGGTTCGTACGGGTGGACTTGGAGCAAAAGGCATAAGTTGTGTTGTAGTTGATAAAGGCACTCCCGGTTTAAGCTTTGGAGCGTCGGAGAAAAAGCTTGGCTGGAATGCGTCGCCGACCGCGCAAGTGATCTTCGAAGATTGCCGTGTACCCGTTGCCAATCGCGTTGGCGTGGAAGGTGATGGTTTCCGCTTTGCGATGATGGGGCTGGATGGCGGGCGCTTGAACATTGGGGCTTGTTCGCTCGGTGGTGCCCGGCGCTGCTTGGACGAGACGATTGCCTACACCAAGGATCGTCAGCAATTTGGTCAGCCAGTCTCCGAGTTCCAAAACACGCAATTCATGCTCGCCGATATGGCAACCGATTTGGAGGCAGCGCGCGCCTTATTGTACATCGCCGCCGCGAAGGTAACTGCGAATGCGCCTGACAAGTCGCGCTTCTCCGCGATGGCAAAGCGGCTTGCCACCGATAGCGGCAGCGAAATTGTCAATAATGCTCTGCAACTCTTTGGCGGCTATGGCTATTTACGCGATTATCCCATCGAACGTTTCTGGCGCGACCTGCGCGTGCACTCGATCCTTGAAGGGACAAATCAGGTCATGCGTATGATCATTGGCAGGGACCTGTTGCGCCAATGATCGTTAGTGCTTCGCTATCTAGAGCTTCGGCGCGAACACACGTAATACGTCGCGACGTCCTTCGTGCTGATTATTCATCAGAAAATTCATGGTATTCGGCTTCGCTGCGAATGAAATTATCCGAGCGGATCGAAGACGAAGTGGGCAGTGCGCCCTCGGCGTTTGCAAAATTGGTCGAAAGTTATCGCATATTTGAGAGCCGAGAGAGTTACCAGCGCCTACTTGCGGCGCAACTGGTGATGCTTGCATCGGTTCGTCCTCTTTATGATGATCCATTGATACAAAGGCAATTTCCGCAGCTGACTCTTTCAGTCAATTTCGTTCAAATCATTCTTGATCACGCGGGTCTTGGGCTGATGCCAGCTGATAAACTTGGTGCAGTAGATTGCCTGCCCCATGGCTTTATCAACCGTCTCGGCTGGCTCTATGTTTCAGAGTCCTTAACTCATTTGATCTCGAGCTGGTGGGCAATGGCAAGTGATTTGGAACTCACCGAAAATCTGGCAGGATACTATGCGCACCCACTTGAAGAGAATTCATGTCGCTGGCTACTGTTGACGGAAACATTGGATAATCTCTCTCTTTCTGAAGTCGAGGAAGATCGCATTTTTGCCGGTGCTCGCTCTGCAATAAGACTTTTTACCAAATTGATTAGAGATGCCTCTAACCTGCCTCGCCAGCGTCATATGGAGCCGCGCCAATGACCGATGAAATCTTGCTTAAGGTCGAAGGACATGCTGGTTTCATTAGTTTGAACCGGCCATCGGCGCTGCATGCCCTGACTTTGCCGATGGTGCACGCGATGACTGAGGCGTTGCTCGCATGGCGGGACTCCGATGAGATCAAGTGCGTGGTTATTGATCATGCCGACGGGCGCGGTTTTTGTGCGGGTGGCGATATCGCGTTCTTGCGCAATTCCGCCATCAATGATGGCGGAGAATCTGGCCTTAAATTCTTCCACGACGAGTATCAGTTGAACCATTTGCTGTTCACCTATCCCAAACCTGTCGTCGCGTTGATGGACGGTATTACGATGGGCGGCGGCGTTGGTATAAGCCAGCCTGCCCGCTTCCGCGTGGCGACCGAGAACACGAAGTTTGCGATGCCCGAAACCGGCATTGGTTTGTTCCCCGATGTCGGTGGTGGATGGTATCTGTCGCGGCTTGAAGGCCGCGTTGGCCAGTTCCTCGCATTGACCGGCTCGCGTGTTGCAGGGGCAGGGTGTCTATCGCTTGGGCTGGCGACACATTATCTCTCGAGCAGCGCGCTTGCGGACGCCAAGTCGCGGATCGCGACTGAGGATGTTGACCGGATTGACGGCATATTGGGTACATTGTCGGCAACGCCGCCAGCTTCCAAAATCGTCGAGACGCTGTTCCAGATCAACCGCCATTTCGCGTCTGACCGGCTTGAGGATATTCTCCTGAGCCTTGAAGGCGATGAAAGCGATTGGGCGATGCGCGAACTGGCGACGCTGCGGTCGAAAAGCCCGCAGACCTGCAAAGTTGCGCTGCGCCAACTGGCCGAAAGTAGCCAGCTGACCGATTTTGCAGACAATATGGCCATGGAATATCGCATTGCGAGCCGCGTGATCGTGCGGCCCGATTTTGCCGAGGGCGTGCGCGCTGTGATCGTCGATAAAGACAACGCCCCCAAATGGGACCCTGCGACAGCCGAAGGCGTTACGGACGCGCTTATTGATGCGATTTTCGCCCCGTTACCGGTACAAGAAGAATGGAAGCCATTATGAGCTACGAAACGATATTGGTCGAACAACGCGGCGCGGTGACACTCATCACGCTCAACCGCCCGCAAGCTTTGAACGCGCTGAATAGCCAAGTGCTGGCTGATCTCATCGCTGCCTTCTCTGCATTCGATGCCGACGATAGCCAGCGTTGTGCAGTGTTGACCGGAAGCGAGAAGGCGTTTGCTGCGGGTGCTGACATCAAGGAAATGCAGAGCCAATCTTTTGCCGAGATGTACGGTTCGAATTTCTTCGCAGGCTATGAACGCGTAACGGCCACCCGCAAACCGTGGATCGCGGCAGTAAACGGCTTTGCGCTCGGCGGCGGATGCGAACTTGCCATGATGGCGGACTTCATCGTGGCGGGCGATAACGCCAAATTTGGACAACCTGAAATCAAGCTTGCAGTCACCCCGGGAATGGGTGGTTCGCAACGGCTAACGCGTGCGATTGGCAAAGCCAAGGCCATGGAAATGTGCCTGACTGGCCGCATGATGGACGCGCATGAGGCCGAACGTTCGGGCCTGGTCGCGAAAGTTGTTCCCGCGGCCGAGCTGGAGGAAGAAGCCATTAAGACTGCGACAGCCATTGCGGGCATGGCGCCGTTGGCCGCGATTGCATGCAAGGAAATGGTCAACGGTGCGTTTGAAACCACGTTGCAGCAAGGTGTCGTTTTCGAACGTCGCCTGTTCCACGGACTGTTTGGCACCGAAGATCAGAAAGAGGGCATGGCCGCGTTCGTTGAGAAGCGCCTAGGAAATTGGACAGGGAAATAAGCATGAAAATCGCATTTATTGGTCTTGGCAATATGGGCGGCGGCATGGCCGCAAACCTTGTTAAGGCGGGGCACACGGTAAATGCGTTTGACCTTTCGGTGGAGGCATTGGCGCGCGCGCAGGAAAATGGCTGCGCAACGTATACGTCGGTGCGCGCGGCGGTCGATGGTGTTGACGCTGTCGTATCGATGCTGCCCAATGGCAAAATAGTAGCTAGCGTATTTGCAGCCGATGTATTGGGCCATGCCCCCACGGGCGCGGTGTTGCTCGATTGCTCGACGATCGACGTCGACACGGCGCGCAAAGTGACCGCGGATGCAGTTGCTTCCGGCTATGACATGGTCGATGCGCCGGTGTCGGGCGGCATTGCGGCTGCCAATGGTGGCACGTTGACCTTCATGGTGGGTGGCACCGACATCGCCTTTGCGCGGGCAGAGCTGATCCTGTCGGTGATGGGCAAGGCCGTCATTCATGCCGGCGGATCAGGGGCCGGTCAGGCGGCAAAGATATGCAACAACATGCTGTTGGGTGCATCGATGATTGCAACGTGCGAAACCTTTGCCATGGCTGAAAAGCTCGGGCTGGACCTTCAGACCTTTTACGACATTTCGTCCAAGGCATCAGGCCAAAACTGGTCGATGACCAGCTATTGCCCAGTGCCAGGTGTTGGGCCAATATCGCCTGCAGATACTGCGTATCAGGGCGGCTTTGCGACCGTACTGATGCTGAAGGACCTTAAGCTGGCGATGGAAGCTGCGCAGTCCGTCAACGCGGATGTACCAATGGGCGCGCGTGCGGCCGAGCTTTACGCGCAATTTGATGCAGACGGAAAAGGCAGTCTGGACTTTTCAGCAATAATCAAAATACTAAGTTAAGGCTGACAATGATGCAAAAGATCTACAGCGACGCCAAGGCAGCCTTGGACGGCCTGCTCAAAAACGACATATTGATCGCCAGCGGTGGCTTTGGCCTGTGCGGTCTGCCCGAACGCTTGCTTGATGCCATCCGCGACAGCGGGGTCACTGGCTTGACCTTCGTGTCGAACAATGCAGGTATCGACAATGAAGGCATCGGCAAGCTGCTGCGTACCAAGCAGGTGAAGAAGATGATCTCTTCTTATGTGGGCGAGAACAAGGAGTTTGAACGGCAGTATCTGGCGGGCGAGCTTGAGGTGGAATTCTGCCCCCAAGGCACGCTGGCCGAACGGATGCGCGCTGGTGGTGCTGGCATTCCCGGTTTTTACACCAAGACGGGCGTCGGCACCCTAGTGGCCGAGGGCAAGGAAGTGAAAGATTTTGGCGGTGAGGAATATATACTTGAACGCGGCATATTTGCTGACCTCTCGATCATCAAAGCGTGGAAAGCAGACGAAAGCGGTAACCTTGTGTTCCGCAAGACCGCCCGCAACTTCAATTTGCCTGCCGCGACCTGCGGCAAGGTGTGCGTGGTTGAGGTAGAGGAAATAGTGCCTGTTGGCAGCCTTGACCCCGACGGCATCCATTTGCCCGGCGTCTATGTGCAGCGCATGATCGTTGGCGCGCCTTATGACAAGAAGATCGAGTTCCGCACTGTCCGTGAGCTGGGAGATATTTCATGAGCTGGACCCGTGACGAAATGGCCGCCCGCGCAGCAAAAGAATTGCGCGACGGATATTATGTGAACCTGGGCATTGGCATCCCTACGCTGGTGGCCAATCATATCCCCGCTGGCGTTGAAGTGACGCTTCAGTCCGAAAATGGCATGCTGGGCATTGGGCCTTTCCCTTTTGCCGGGGAAGAAGATGCCGACCTTATCAACGCAGGCAAGCAAACCATCAGCGAGCTTCCGCAGACCGCTTATTTCGACAGCGCAGCGAGCTTTGCGATGATCCGCGGGGGGCATATTGACCTTACTGTCTTGGGCGCGATGGAAGTGGCCGAAAATGGCGACATCGCCAACTGGATGATCCCGGGCAAAATGATCAAGGGCATGGGCGGAGCAATGGACCTTGTTGCTGGCGTGAAGAAGATCATCGTCGTGATGGAGCATAACGCCAAGGATGGTTCGCCAAAGTTCATACCCGCGTGCACATTGCCGCTCACCGGCAAGAGTGTTGTCGACATGATAATCACCGATCTTGCGGTGTTTCAACGTCCGGATAAGTCATCGCCGTTCAAGCTCATAGAGCTTGCGCCAGGCGTAACTGCCGAGGAGGTTGCTGCTAAGACGACTGCGCATTATTTATAGTACTAGGAATGGGTTCAGAGCTATGAAGATCATCGTCCCCGTTAAGCGGGTCATCGATTACAACGTAAAACCGCGGGTCAAGCCCGATGGTTCAGGAGTGGATTTGGCAAACGTCAAAATGAGCATGAATCCCTTTGACGAAATCGCAGTCGAAGAAGCACTGCGCTTGCGTGAAAAGGGCGTTGCGACTGAAGTTATCGCAGTGTCCATTGGACCGGACAAGGCGCAAGAAACGCTGCGCACTGCACTCGCCATGGGCGCCGACCGCGCAATCCTGGTCGTCGCTGAAGATGTCGAGCCTTTGGCCGTTGCCAAGATCCTCGCGAAAATTGTTGACGAAGAACAGCCTGGCTTGGTCATTCTTGGAAAGCAAGCGATTGACGATGACTCGAACCAAACTGGTCAAATGCTCGCTGCATTGACTGGCCGTCCGCAAGGCACCTTTGCCAACACCGTAAACGTATCTGGCGATGAAGTGCATGTAGCACGCGAAGTCGACGGCGGTTTGCAAACCGTTTCGCTGAAGATGCCAGCCATCATCACGACCGACTTGCGCTTGAACGAGCCTCGTTATGCGTCGCTGCCCAACATCATGAAGGCAAAGTCGAAGCCACTCGCGCAGAAAACACCTGCCGATTATGGCGTTGATGTTAGCCCGCGCCTCAAGACGCTGAAGGTTGTCGAACCACCCGTGCGCAGCGCTGGTATCAAGGTTGCCGACGTTGATGCGCTGGTTGCAAAGCTCAAGGAAATGGGAGTGGCCGCATGAAGACCCTCGTTTATGCAGAACATGACAATGCATCGCTGAAGGATGCAACGCTTGCGGTCGTTACCGCTGCATCGCAGATCGGCGAAGTGCACATTCTTGTAGTCGGTTCAGGCTGCGGTGCAGTTGCGCAGCAGGCTGCACAAATTGCTGGCGTGAGCACAGTGCATGTTGCCGACGACGCAGCTTATGCGCAGCAGCTCGCAGAAAATGTTGCGCCACTGGTGGCATCATTGATGGCAACGCATGACGCGTTTCTGGCGCCTGCCACATCGAACGGCAAGAACATCGCGCCACGCGTCGCAGCCTTGCTCGATGTCATGCAGATTTCGGACATCCTGTCGGTTGAAAGCGCGGACACGTTCACGCGCCCAATCTATGCGGGTAACGCGATTGCGACTGTGCAGTCTTCGGATGCCAAGAAGGTCATCACCGTTCGCGGTACAGCCTTTGCCAAAGCAGAAGAAACTGGCGGTTCGGCCACCATCGAAGCTGTTTCGGGCAACGGCGATGCAGGCACCTCGACGTTCATCTCGGCAGAGATCGCGAAGCAGGAACGCCCTGAACTAACATCTGCCAAGATCATTGTATCCGGCGGCCGTGCGTTGAAGGATGCCGACACTTTCTCAGCAACCATCTTGCCACTCGCGGACAAGCTTGGTGCCGGCGTCGGCGCGAGCCGCGCAGCGGTTGATGCGGGCTATGTCCCCAATGACTATCAGGTTGGCCAAACCGGCAAGATCGTAGCCCCTGAAGTCTATGTCGCCGTCGGCATCTCCGGCGCGATCCAGCATCTTGCTGGTATGAAGGACTCCAAGGTCATCATCGCCATCAATAAGGATGAAGATGCACCGATATTCCAGGTTGCGGATATTGGCTTGGTCGGTGACCTTTTTACCATTGTCCCGGAGTTGGTTGGCAAGATTTAAGGCATCATCAGTCAAAATCTAAGCCCCGCCGAAACCGGCGGGGCATTTTTGAGCGCGATGTTGAACTACGCCGTGGTAAGTTTCGCTATTCACGCTTTTTCAAAAATAGTGCGCTTGCATTTCATTTTGACGATTGCCAGGCTGCCTTCGATAATTATCAATTGATTTGGATTTAGGTTGGGAACTCTCAATAGGATAAATGCGAAGCAGGCTATGTTAACCCGATAAAGTTACGCGATGCAGAGCAACCCTATACATCCCAAAGCACATGCACGGCATCCGGTCCGCGCATATTTAGACCCCTGATCTCGGGATGTGCAAAAGCAGGATCAAAGCGGAGATTAGGCAGGTCGAGGATAGCATCAAGCGCAACCTCCATCTCCGCCAGCGCCATATGCATTCCCATGCACATATGAGGGCCAAAGCCAAAGCTAAGGAGTGGCCGCATTGGTCGTTTTAGCCAAAGCCGGTCGGGGTCTTCATAGCTTTCAGGGTCGCGGTTGGCCGCTGCAATCGAAAGGACCACTGCCGTTCCCTTGGAAACCGGCGTTCCATTGATTTCCATGTCTCTAGCCGCAATCCGCGCGACTGCACCTGCAGTCGGATCGCGCCGCATGGTTTCCATTACGGCTTTGGGAACCAACGTACGATCATTACGTACCTCTTCAAGTACATCGGGATTTTCGAGCAATTGCACGACCATATTGGCAATACTACGCGTTGTCGTCTCCCCGGCGGCGAGCAGCAGCATCCGGATGAAGGCGGCAATCTCTTCATCGGTGAAGCATTGGCCCTCATGTTCGACCTGCATCATATGACCGAGAATATCTACCCGCATCTCACCGCGTGCGCGGTAGGCTTGCACTAAGGGCAACAACGTATCGTACATTGATTGCCCGGCCACCATCGATTGCGGGACAGTGATTTTGGCTACCTCGGGATCGGCCTGCGGTGCAGCGACAACCTGAATAGCCCAGCTTGCCAGATTGGAGAGCAAGTCTTCTTCATGCGGGAAACCGAAATAGGCGTACATCGCGCGGATCGGGAAAGGCAGTGCAAATTCGCGCAGCAAATCTGCGTTGCCGTTGGGTCGCAACCGGTCAACAAATTCATCCACCGCTACAGGTCGGATCATCGTTTCGACCAGCTTGCGGATTTCGGACCGCATGAATGGTTTTTGCAGCGTACTGCGGAATTTGTCATGCTCTTCGCCGTCCATTGCGGTGAGCAGCATATTATCCACCGCCGCACCAAATCCATCGCCGACGATATAGCTCAGCCAATCTTTAGGATTCATCAGGACGGCATGAATATCCTTATAGCGAAACAGGCTCATCGTTGGACGGCCGGTCATCATATAATCGGCCATGCTGGGGACCATGTTTTCAAGCAGGATATCGCCGTGCATTACCGGACACATGCTGCGCTTTTCGGCCAGCATCGGATAGGGGTTGTTCGGCGCTTTGCCGGAATATCCGTTAGTGACCAGTGAATAATCGGCGACCATCTGGTCAAGCGGGTCGCGTTTTACGTTGCTCATGATCTGGCCTTCATATCTGTTCGATTTTTGTGCTTAAACCGCAGCCTAACGCGCGGATGCACCTGTCATAAGGTATGTTCGTTTGGCGGCTCTAAAGTCCATTCTTGCATGGATCGCTGGCGGCGTAGATCGGCGTTATGCAACGGTCGGAAATGCAGGTTGCGGGCAGGTACGGAGTCGATTGTCATGAGTTATGTGCGTGAATTTAAGGGTTTTGCAGGCATTCGCCTTGAAGCGGATGATATTGGGTCAGCAGATGATCCTTCGATCCTTTTGCTTCATGGTGGGGGACAGACTCGAGAAGTTTGGACGGATGTTGCCGACGCGCTGCACCAAGCCGGTCGCCATGTCATCAATCTCGATTTGCGTGGCCATGGCGGCAGCGAATGGCCTGATGATGGACGTTATGACTTTGACGCCTATGTCGAAGATCTGCGCGCAGTTCTGTCGCAAATGCCCACAAGGCCGGTTATCGTTGCTGCCATGCTGGGCGGATGGATCGCAACAATCGCGTTGGCAGACGAGGCTGCAACGCTGGCCGCTGGGCTCGTGCTTGTTGATCTGCCGGCGACAGATGATGTTGCGATGGCCAAAGCAGCATCGGAAAAGCTTCGTGAGTCAGTGACGTCAAGTCTTGGCAGCGCAGAATTTGATGTGCGGATTTTTGACCAGTTTGAGATGACTGGGGTGACCGATCGGATCGCAGTGGCGGCTCCGCAAATCAATATCCCGGTTTTGTTCGTGCGTGGCGCGCTTAGCGACCTTGCAAATAGCGAGCAGGCGGCGGCCTTCGTTAGCCAGTTGTCCGATGCCGAAGCTGTCGAGGTCGAAGATAGCGGCCTTCTTGTTACCGCCGAGCGTGTGGATAGCTTTAATGGTTTGCTCCTAGATTTTCTTGAACGCAAACAGCCGCGCTTTGTACCCGAATTTCGTAAAGGTTCAGACGCACGAACGTTTCGCGACGCTTTGGGTTGTTTTGCCACCGGGATTACTGTCATCACTGCGATGGATGCGAAGGGTAAACCCATCGGATTGACCGCTAATAGTTTCACCAGCGTATCACTTGATCCGCCATTGTTGCTTGTTTGCATCGCAAACACCGCTGGCAGCGCCCCGATCATGCGGAACGCAGACCACTTTGCTGTCAATGTGTTGCAGATTGGCCAGCAACCAACGTCGAACCGTTTTGCCGGCAAAGGTGAAGACCGGTTCGCCAACACACCATGGGAAGTTGGCGAGTTCGGTACGCCGGTCCTCACAGGATCTCTGAGCAGCTTTGAATGTGAACGCGATGCTTTGCATGACGGTGGCGACCACTTTATCCTTGTCGGTCGCGTGCTTAAGGCTATGTTTGAGCCCCGCCGTGATCCTTTGCTCTATTTCCGTGGTAAATACCGTCGATTGCATTTTGCCTGAGGGTAAGCGAGCCAAAATCCTGTCCCTTGGTAGGTAGCGATGCCGTTGGTCCCGCATAAGTCTTATCCATTGTATTGGGAGAAAATGGCCATGCTTGGCGTTCAGGTTACCGAAGCTCCAGCCCACGTACCCAAAGATCTGGTACGCGACTATCCGATCAAAATGGGCGGCACGATAGATGAAAATCCGTTTGACCGGATCATTCCCGACATTCACCGCACGATGCCACCGATCTTCTATTCCCTTGATGCGTATCCCGGTGGGACGCCCGCTTGGATTGTCCGGCGGGTTGAGGATTTGCAGACAATTTATTACGATACTGACAGTTTTTCCAACAAGGATTTTGCGCCGTTTGCGTTGCTGGTGGGTGAGACGTGGAGCTCGCTTCCTGCCGAAACTGACCCGCCGATGCATGCACTGTACCGTAAGTTCGTGAACCCCATTTTTACGCCCAAAAAGATGAATGTGCTGGACGAGAAAATCCGGCAATATGCCCGTGAATATTGCGCCGCGATTAAGGCGAAGGGCAGTTGCGAATTCATGGCTGACTTTGCTTTTGAATTCCCGATCAAAGTGTTCCTTGAGCTGATGGGGCTTCCGCTTGAAATGACGGCTGAATTTCTCGAATGGGAAATGGGGCTGCTCCACACCAACGACCTGGGCGTCATTGCCGCGAGCACGCGCAAGGTTGTAGATTATCTACGTGGCGAGATTGCTGACCGCAAGGCCAATCCACGCGACGACCTTATCAGCTACGGCGTCACCGCCGAAATCGACGGTCGTGCGCTGACCGATGATGAATTGGTTGGCTTCACTTTCAACCTGTTTATCGGCGGTATGGATACCGTATCAACCAACATCGCGTGGCAGTTTCGTCATCTTGCCGAACATCCCAATCATCAAAATACACTACGCAACAACCCATCGATGATCCCCGATGCGATAGAAGAGTTGATGCGCGCTTATCCCGCCGTGACGACATTCCGGACCTGTGCAAAGCCGGTGACGGTCGGCGGCGTTACTTTCCAACCGGGTGACAAAATCGCGATGCCCACCAGCCTCGCCGGGCGCGATCCGGAAGCTTATGACAATGCCGATCAGGTGATATTCGACCGTAAATCGCGTTATATGAGCTTTGGCTATGGCCCGCATCTGTGCGTGGGCATGCACTTGGCGCGCCGTGAAATGCGGATCGCGCTTGAAGAATTTCTTGCTACTATACCCGAGTTCCGCATCGCCGACGACGCGGTTGTTCAAACTCACACTGGCGGCATATTGCAGCCGGTAACGCTTCCCCTAGTCTGGTAAACCATTGGAGCTGGGCACCTCCATTAACCTCTAGCATTTTTGCGCCTGATCTGATTCACTCTCTTTGACGGGAGGTGGTTATGAAGCAGGCAGGATTGTTCGGTTTATCGGATCATTTGAAGCGGCTTTCGGCCAATGGCGATCCGTTGGAAGAACTGGGCCGGATTGTTGATTTTGAGGGCTTCCGTGTGATCCTAGAGAATGCGCTGGCCTATTCGGATGGCTCGAAAGGTGGCAGGCCGCCCTATGACTGCGTAGCAATGTTCAAAATCCTTATTCTGGCGGCACAGAACAATGTTGCCGATGCCCGGATGGAGTATCTGATCCGTGATCGGTTGAGCTGGCTGCGCTTTCTGGGCTTTGACCTTGGGGCGCCAACGCCGGATGCCAATACGATCCGGCTATTCCGGGAGAAGTTGACTGATGCCGGAACATTGCAGGTGTTGTTTGACGCCTTCGATCATCGGCTACGGACCAATGGATATCTGGCAATGGGGGGACAGATCGTTGATGCGACCCTCATTGCGGCCCCCAAGCAGCGCAATACGCAAGACGAGAAGGATGCAATCAAAGCAGGCAAGGCGGCCGAGGAGATCTGGCCTGATGAGCCGGCCAAAGCCGCCCAAAAGGATGTCGATGCGCGATGGACCGTGAAGTTCGCTAAAGCCCGCACGGCTGCTGATGGCAAGGCGCAGATCGACATTGCAATCCCCAGCTTTGGCTACAAGAACCATGTCGCCATTGACCAGCGCTTTGGCTTTATCCGTAAGTCTGTGGTCACCCACGGTGCGCGCCATGACGGATCACAACTGCGCGAAGTGGTTACGACCAACAACACAGCATCCGATGTGTGGGCCGATACCGCATATCGTTCAAAGACCAACGAAGCCTGGCTTGCAGCCCATGGGCGGGTTAGCCGGATCCATCGCAAGAAGCCAAAGGGCAAGCCGCGCACCGAAGCGCTTCGTGCAGCCAACCGCGCCAAGTCGAAGATACGGGCAAGGGTGGAGCATGTCTTTGCGCAGCAAAAAGCGCATATGGGGTTGTTCGTCCGTACGATCGGGATCAAGCGTGCCGAGACCAAGATCATGCTCGCTAATCTGGCCTATAATATGCAGCGCCTGATCTTCCACGAACGCCGGCTTGCCACAGGATAGTTGCGTCCAAAAGCTGGAATGGGACACCAAAACAGCCCCAATCGAACCAATATCACCCCGAAATGTAACGATTAGCCACGGGAAACGCCAACCGCAGCGCGCTACAATCAAAACCGTCGGTTAATGGAGGTGCCCAGCTTTCCGGCCTGTTCAAAGATGCACGGACTTTCGGTGAATTTGAAGATCGAGCGGTTTCCACCGAGCTGTTGCGGATCCTATATGATAGTCTAAAATGGGGACCAACCTCCGCCAATAGCTGTCCAGCGCGGTTTGTGTTTGTGACTTCGCCATTAGCAAAAGCCCGGCTGTTACCGTGCGTGAACGCGGGCAATATCGAAAAGGTGAAGTCGGCTCCAGTGACGGCAATCATCGCCGGCGACACGCGTTTTTACGAATTTATGCCGCAACTATACCCAGCGCGCGATTTCAAAGCTTTGTTTCAAAATAACGAAGCATCAGCGAAAGATCTGATCGCGCGGAATGTACCAATGCAAGGCGCCTATATGATTATCGCCGCCCGCGCGCTCGGGCTGGATTGCGGACCAATGTCTGGTTTTGAATCCGAGAAAATTAATGCAGAATTTTTCCCTGATGGCCGCTGGCAGGTAAATTTTATCTGCAACCTTGGTTATGGTGCAAAAGCCGGGCAACATTCGCGTAATCCACGCCTTACTTTCGACGAGGCATGTGTGATTGATTGATCGGATGGCCGATTTACACAATAGCGTTTTGGTATCACCTAGGTCACTCTGTGACATTCATGCCCCCTTGCAAATGCCTTTGATGGAAGGCATTCTTATTGAAATTTCGGTGAGAGGATAACGCTATGATTACGACGTTGCTTATTGCGGCGGCAGCAGCCACGAATCCGATTCCGAATGACTATAGTCTTGCGCAAAACTGGCTATGCCGACCCGGTCGCCGGGATGCGTGCACGGTCAATACCGACATCACCGCGATCGCAGCGGACGGAACCATCGCCGTCCGCAAATCGACAAAGGCTAGAAATCCCAAAGCTGACTGCTTCTTTGTCTATCCCACCCTATCTTCCGATGAGGGGGGTAATAGCGACATGGTTGCCAATGATGAGGAACGCAGGGTCATTGAGACGCAATTTGCCCGATTCGGTGAAACATGCCGGACCTTTGCGCCGATCTATCGCTCGGTGACGATCTCGGCACTACGCGCATTACTGGTGGGAAAGCCAATTCCGGCCGACCGCGAACTTAATTATAACGATGTTCGGGATGCTTGGTGGCATTATCTTGCGACCGATAACCAGGGGCGGCCGTTTGTGCTCCTCGGTCATAGTCAAGGCGCGGGATTGCTAAAACGGCTCGTTGCGGAAGAAATCGATGGCAAGCCAACTCAGAAATTAATGCTCTCTGCGATGCTGGCAGGAACGAATGTGCTGGTTGCGAAGGGTAAAGAGCTGGGTGGTGACTTTAAATCTACACCGCTGTGCCGCAAGTCGGATCAAACTGGCTGTGTTCTGGCGTGGGTAACATTTCGGGAGTCTGCTGTTCCGCCTATAAACGCAAGATTTGGACGTACTGACATTCCGGACCGCGAAGTCGCTTGCACCAATCCGGCTAAACTGAGTGGCGGCATTGCTCCTTTGCAAGCTGTGCTTCCAAGGGAGAGTGTCGGCGCTGACATGGCAGTTTCTCCGATATCGTGGACGAGTGATCAGAAGCTTATCACAACCGGCCACGTAAGCGTGCCCGGACTGTATTCAGGGCAGTGCGTTTCCGCAAATGGCGCAAATTATTTGGCCGTAAGGCTTAGCCTGGGGCTTCCAAATGGACGGGTCCTTGACCCGGGCGGTGACCTAAAATTTGGTCCCATGATCGCCAAAGACTGGGGTTTGCATCTGCTTGATATCAACATCGTACAGCAGGATATGGTCGATTTAATCGGGATTCAACTATCCGCCTGGGAAAAGAGCAGGCCGTGAATTAGTTGTTCCCGGGACGTATCAAATACCGTTGCAGGGCAGGCTATCGGCCCAGCACCCCCTTGAGGCGCCGGGCCGATATTCAAACTCAGTAAGCGCCAGGTGGCGAAATCTTGTCGCCCCCTGCGATATCGCGGCCATAGATCTCATAACCAATCGTCGGGATATTCTGGATGTGGCGCAGGGCCATTGAGACATCCCTCCAATAGCGGCTGATGGGCTTATCAAGCATGAAGCCTGACGACCCTGTCTGAAACATCAGTGATTCCGATGCGCTGTGGATCATCTTGATCATCTGGGCACATTGTGCACGATGTCGGGCTTTGTCTGCGATTGTCAGCTCGGCACCGGTCAGCGCGACTTTGTCCAATTCGCCCACAAGATGGAACAGGACCAGCTTGGCGGTATCGAGCATGGCGGCTGCCTCACCCAGATCACGCATATATGCTCCCGAGCCGGTGCGCGGGCCAATGAGAGTAGTGAGAACAGGCTTGCCAGATTCTGCAGTTACGATTTCCAGCATGGCTTCAACCGCGCCGATCAACTGCGCGATGCCGGTGGTCCGCACAACCGGAACCACGGGCAGAACGTCCGACGGGGCACCAAAATGTCGCTTGGTTCGGTCAATCTGGCCCGCGCGCTCGTTCATTAATACCATCTGACCTTCGGGGATGAACACGTCGGTCGCGACGCTGATATCCGATCCTGTGCCCTGCATTCCGGTGACATACCAAGCGTCCTTGATTGTGAGATCCTTGAAAGGAATATAGCACATGCTGATGCCGGGGACGACCGGGCCGTCATAACCTTCCAGCACAACGCCCTGCTGAGCCCAAGTGGACTGGCGAGAGCCAGAGGTGTAGGGCCAGGAACCGTTGATGATCCAGCCGCCGTCAACTTTACGGGCCTTACCGGGTGGGTTATAAGCACCGCAAACGGTTGCCGGGCCATTTGCAAAGACGACATCCTGGACGCTGTCTGGCGCGAGGCTCGCGACCCAGCTGGTTCCATTAATGATTTGCACCACCCAGCTTATAGACGGATCGCCTTTGGCAATTTCGATCTGCATTCTACAAAAATCGGTCAAAGAAAGACCGACGCCACCGAGGCGCCTCGGTAACAAAGCGGATAGGATATTGTTGTCGAACAATGCTTTCTCCGCCGTCTTAGTCGGCGCTCGAAGTTTCTCGCCAGCGGCGGCTTCGGCCTGAAATAGCGGGCGGAGTTCTTTCGCCTTGGCAATCATCGCGTCGGCTGTGGCGCGATCGGCAAAGGTTGTAAGGTCTTCTGTTCTCAAGTTTGCAACGGTAGCCATATTCAGTCCTTTCCTATGTCTTTCTGTTCTTGCGCGATTTTTAGCGCCCATTTCTGTATATTTTCGGCGGTATCGTCCCACACTTGCAGCCACTCATCGCTGGCGGGAACGAGCAAGGTGCTGAGCTGCATCCTGACCAGGGTTTCGACAAAGGCATCACGGTTGAATGCTCCGCCAACCAGTTTTTCAAGATAATCGAACACCGGATCGAGCGCATCGCGCACTGCGATTTTGTAGCGCCCGAACCGACTGCGGAAAAAGGCTAAGTGAAAGCCGGGCTCTACTTCAAAAACCCGATCTGGCGAGTTTTCGCTAGTGTAGCGTGCGTAGAATTGCATTACTGCTTTGAAGCGCTCGATAGGGTCGGCGATGCCTTGCCCTGCGTCACGGATACCGTTCTCAAAACCAGTGCACACAAACTCGCTGACCGCCGCCAGCACTTCGTCTTTATTTGAGAAATATCTGTACAGCGTGCCACGTGAAACGCCGCTTGTGTCGATGATATCGCTCATCGATAGCCGTCGCGCCCCCCGGTTGGCGATCACATCGATCGCGCCGCTAAGGATCTTAATGACGCTGGGAGAAAGCTCGACATCATGCGCTATTGTGGGCCAGGGTTCAGTATATGCTTCAGCGGCGACCAGTCTCATGTACCACCCTTTTCCAGTTCTTCGAGATTATGTGGAATACTCACATAACCGGGCAGATTTTGTCCCCCATCGACGTTGATCATTTCGCCGGTAACAAACCGAGACATTTCTGATGCGAGGAAGACGACTACCGGACCGATGTCCTTTTCGGGGTCGCCTGCGCGTTTAAGAGGATTGGAAGCCACAACAGTTTCCATAAACCCGGGAACATCTCTCACAAGCTGGGCAAACACCTGTCCAAGTCCGGTCGGGGCAATCGCGTTGACGCGGATGTTGAAACGCCCCCACTCAACCGCTGCACTCCGGGTCAGTCCCTCAATACCAAGCTTGTTAATATTGTAGTCACTATGCAGCCATGCGCCGGTCTGGGCATCAATCGAGCTGAAATTTATGACTGATCCCCCGCCGCGCTTTTTCATATGTGGGAACGCCGCCTGCATCGCCCACCAATTGCCCCAAACGCCGATCTCCAGAGTCCGGCGTAACATCTCATCGGTCTTGTCCTCAAGAAGAACACCAGCGGAGAGCAGCGAAGCGTTATTGACGAGGATATCGAGGCCGCCAAAACTGTCGACCGCCGCCTGAACCATTGACAGAACGTCCTCCTTGACGCCCATGTCACCTGCGAGGCCTATGGCTTTAGAACCAAAGTCACGCTCTATTTCGGCGGCAACGGCTTGCGCAGTTGCTCCGTCGCGTCCGCTGATCAGTAGTGAAGCGCCTTCAGATGCAAGCGCGCGCGAAATACCATAGCCTAGACCTTTTGCGCCGCCGGTGACGATTGCGACTTTTCCTTCGAGCAATTTGCTCATGCAAGTTCCCCCACTTTTGTATCCATTTCCACACGCTGTTCGGTTTTTTGGCGGGTCAGAACATAGCCGCGAACAAAACCTCCATCGTCGATGAATAGATGCTTGTCGCCGTCTGCATCGCTTTCCACACTATGCCATTCGCCGACACAATTGCGCGCGGGGGGCAGCAGGTTGACTGGCAGCACAGTGGTTTTCACTTGAACGCCCAAAGGCGGAAAGCGAATTTCAGTCGGTGTGCCGAGTGCACTTTGCGCAATCCCGCGTGCCGCCGCCATGATCGGAGTGACATAAGCGGAGAGGCCGTGCTGATATTCTGCACAATCGCCGATTGCGTAAACATTGGGGTCGCTTGTCTGGCCATATTGGTTGACCTTGATACCAATGCCGATGTCAATTCCGGCCTCTTGCGCCAGCGCAACATTGGGACGAAGGCCAACCGCCGAAAGTACGAGATCGGCTTCGATGTTGCTGCCATCATCCAGCGTTGCGACATAGCCTGTCCTATCGCCGAGATAATTGATCGCTAATACTTTGCGGCCCAGATGCCATTCGACGCCTTCGCTTGCCAGCGCGTCGCGAACGCTTTCCCCTACAGCGGGCGGAACTAACTGCGCGAGGGGCAAGTTTAAGATATCCACAACTGCGACCTGATAATGGTTCGTAATCAGGTCATTTGCAAACTCTGTTCCAACAAGGCCCGAACCCATTATCAATACGCGAGCTTGATCAGGAAGCTGTTCACGGAAATACGCGTAATGATCCAGCTGGTTCACCGAAATAGCCCGGTGCGCGGCGTCGCCTTCGATTGCGGGCCGATAAGCCGTCGCGCCCATCGCAAGAACCAGCCTGTCATAGGGGATCGGGCCGCCGGTCGTACAGAGTGCCTTGCCCGCCCGGTCAATCGATTCCGCCTCCCGACCGATACGCGCGTCGAGCTTCAACTGGGTGATCATCTTTTCGGCGCTTGAAGTCACTAAAGTTTCCGAGGTCTTGCCCTTGGCCAAAGCAGTCGACAGTGCTGGCTTTGAATAGAAATGGCCGTTTTCAAGCGTTACCATCGTCAGCTTGGCGTTGGGCGATAGCCTGCGCAATTCGCGCAGCACACCGAACCCGGCTAATCCGCTGCCGACAACCACAATCGAGGGTGGGACGGTATTTCCCATAAAGCTTAAAGAAAGACCGCGAGGTTAGACATTCCCAGAACAGACTGATCCACAATGACTTCACGCTTTACCAATTTGTAGGCTCCATCTACGTCGCGCCAAACGTCGCGACGCTCAGCCGTGAGCCGTTCATTTTCCGGATTGTCACCGCGGCTACGTTCTAAGAAGAGATAGCTGACGACTTCATATTCCCCTGCGGTTTCAAGTTCACCAATTCGGACATTGCTAACGAAACGGCGGCAGCGGGAAGGCGGATCTTCCGCCCATGCACTCTTTTGCAAACGCCCCGTCCGCATCATGATCGACCCGTAATCTTCGTCGAAATGAAACATCGTACGCATAACATCGCGGTCACGATTCGGGCCGGTGCGGGTTAGGCGGATCGGCGCGGTGTAGACAAGCTCAGCGTCAAGCATCGCCGTCCAATCGTCAAAACGTCGTTCGTCAAGTGCTGCCGCTTCATCGTATAATGTTTCAAGCAGCGCATTATAAACCGGCGATCCCACTTGCACGCGCGTGCGTGATGCAAGGCCACGCAATATCGTTGTGGAATCGGGCGAGGCGGTTGATTTTGTTTTCCAGGTCATTACTTCAAATCTCCCTTCACGCTTCGCTCATCAGCTTGTGATATGCGAGCCACCAGTTCCACTGCGTATCGTCTTTGGTAAAACCGGGGTACAGCAAGCCTCCACCCTTCCAGCCTTCGGGCCGTTCATGACCATGCAGCGCCTTGTATTTCAGTGTCATATGCTTACTAACACCGCCGCGTGCATTGCGCATGATAACAGGCCAGACGTCGGCATCATCCTGTTCAATAGTACCCGATGTACCGGTCGATTGAATCGAATTTTGTAGCATGTCTCGCTTCATCTGCTCGGGCGCATCTTTTTCGGCAAAGATGAAGTTTACAAACTCGACTTTGTCCGGGCCCTTCGGCACATAAGTGTGCAGCGCAAGTGCACCTGACGATCCGCCGTCCATGCGTGGCGCAAAGATAAAGGCAATCAAAATATTGGGGAACATACCACCTACTTGCGGCGGAATGGTTGCGAGCTGCTCAACTTGATCTTCGGAAAGATTATTGAACAGCTGCGGGATCATTTCCTTGGTAATTCCAGGAGGTGTCAGCAAATTGAGCCGTTCGACAGTTGACTTGCCTTCAAACGAAATGTCGGCGAACATTTTGAAGGTTTTCTCTGCCTCTAGGCAGCGCAGCGAGTGGCCCTGTTCGCAGGACACATCAACACCGTACATGCCGGGAGCCTGATCATAGATCGACTCCGCCGTGCCGCCCATGATACCGCCCTCCATTAGAGAGCGGTGCAGCGTCAGCGTATGAAATCCGTCCGATCCCGATTGTTCGCCGGGCACCTTCCAGTTGCACGGAATGACAAAGCGTTGCGGCGGACCAAGCAATTCAAGGCCGTTATCGGTGCGGCAAAATAGCTGGTCGAGATAGTATTTCATGTCGCCCAGATATTCGTCAAACGTCGGGCCATCCACATTCCAAGTCGCAAAAATCATTCCGCCATATAGCGCAACGCGGGCTTTCTTGAGTCCGAGTGTCTTCTTATCGACGTCATTGCCGTGCATTTTTTCGCGTTCAACTGGTGCACCGATAAAGTCGCCATTCGGTTTGAATGCCCAACCATGATAGATGCACTGATGGATCGGCTTGTTACCAGCCTCTCCCAAACAGACGCGCATTCCGCGGTGCGGACAGACGTTGAGCGAGACGTTGACAGCACCTTCGCGATCACGGGCGATAATGACATTGTCTTCGGCCATATCGCGAACGATGAAATCGCCGGAATTGGGAATTTCGCTTTCGTGGCCCAGCAACAGCCATGTTTTTGCGAAAATACGCTCCATTTCGATGTCGTAAAGCTCTTTGTCGGTCATCACGCGGAGTGAAACCTCGTTCGAGTCGCGCATAATGAGATCGTCGAGGGTGGTTCCGTCGCTAAGCGTAAGGCTAGATTTCTGAAGCATGGCATCATCTCCTAATCGCGAATATTTTTTTGCGTTGAGTCGCGTTATACATATTGAATGAAATCTGTTCAAGCTGTAATGTACAAAAAACAGAATCGTAGGAGAGGGAAATGTCAGATCAGGGCAAATTCAAAGTGGTCATCAACAAACCATCCTGTTGCGGTTACGGAGTGTGCGCAGAGATCTGCCCCGACGTTTACAAACTCGACGAAAACGGAATGGTTTACGTCGAGAACGAGATTGTACCCGACGGCATGGAAGCGCTAGCAAAGGAAGGCGCAGACGCCTGTCCTCAATCGGCATTGAAGCTGGTTGCGGCTTGATGCGCGACGATATTGCTGCGCTTTTTGGCGAGTTCACTTGCAGATCGCTGACACTTTCCACCCGCTTTGTGATGTCGCCGATGACGCGACAGTTTTCGCCAGATGGTGTACCGGGCGATGAGGTCGCGGCTTATTATACGCGTCGGGCGATGGCGAAGGTTGGCCTGATTATCACTGAGGGCGTGGGGGTAGATCATCCTTCGGCGATTGGGCATGGCTCGATGGGCGAAGAGAATATCCCTGTGCTCCACGGCGATGCGGCCTTGGCAGGCTGGCGCAAGGTCGTGGACAATGTGCAAAGCGCAGGCGGCAAAATCATCCCGCAGCTCTGGCATATGGGCGAATTGCGGACCGAAGGCACACCGCCGCATCCCGACGCCAAGTCGATGCGCGCGAACGGCATGAGCGAGACCGAGATCGCCGACATCATCGCGGCGTTCGTCCGCAGCGCCGCCAATGCAAAGGCCGTGGGCTTCGACGGCGTCGCGCTACACGGTGGGCATGGTTATCTGATCGACAGCTTTTTATGGGCAGGGACCAACACGCGCGAAGATGCCTATGGCGGAGACATCTCACGCCGCACACGCTTTGCGACCGAACTGGTCAACGCGATCCGCGCCGAAGTCGGCCCCGATTTCCCGATATGCTTCCGCATCTCGCAGTGGAAGTTGCAGGATTATGAGGCGAAGCTGGCGGAAACACCCGACGAATTGGCGTTGATTGTCAAAGCTTTGGCGGCGGCAGGCGTTGACATTTTTGACGTCAGCACCCGCGTGTTTTCTGTGCCTGCGTTCGCCGGTTCGGACTTGGGCCTCGCGGGTTGGGTGAAGAAACTATCCGGCAAACCAACCATGACGGTCGGAGGCATCGGCTTCGACAAGGAACTCGCGGCGAGCTTTGCACAACCGACCCAAGCCATCGACAATTTGGGCGAGGTCGCGCGGCGGTTTGAAGGCGGAGAGTTTGACCTTGTCGCGCTCGGTCGCGCGTTGTTAATGGACCCCGAATGGGTGCTGAAAGTGCAGGCAGGGATGCCATTCGAGCCGTTTGATATCACGGCCTATAATCGGCTCGACTGAACCCCTAAAACCCTTCCGACGTCGCGTAGATATGCATCCGTGCCGCGTTGGCGTTGCCCGTCTGCTCGCACATGAACAGGATCGCACGGGCTATGTCGTCGCCGACCATCGGCGGGATAAATTCGTCCCAGCCGGCTTGGCCGCTCGCTTTCATATCCTCGAAAATTTCGGTTGTGGTAGTCCCCGGTGCGACCAGTCCGACGCGCACGCCGCTGCCTGCTAGTTCGATCCGCAATACCTCGGTAAAAGCATCCAGCGCGCGTTTTAGTCCGCCGTAGACGCCGGTTCCAGGGGCGGTGATGCTTGCGCCGATGCTCGACAGGTTGACGATCTGGCCGCAGCCATTGGCCTTCATATGCCGCGCAAACAGGATGCTGATGCGCACCACGGCGGTGTAGTTGATCGCTATCATCGGTTCCAGTTCATCCAGATCGAATGTGTCGACAGGACTGGTCCGCAATATGCCCGCGTTGTTAACCAATATGTCGATAGCGCCGAGTTGCGCCACTGCGGCATCGAGCAAAGCCTGCGCCGCGTTCGGGTGCGCCAGATCCAGCGCGACAAAGCACGCGCCGTTACCCAACTCATGCGCAAGCGCTTCCAGCCGCTCTGCACGCCGTGCCACCAGCATCACTCTAGCCCCGGCACCCGCCAGCCTCCGCGCCGTCGCCTCGCCAATGCCAGACGACGCGCCGGTAATGACCGCTGTCTTTCCGCTCAGCGTTCCCATGCGCCCGTTCCTAACCCAGAAAAACCGGCACGAATTGCCGGCGCGCAATCCGCCAGCCTGCGCCGGTCCGGATCAGTTGATCATCATAATAACCTATGCCGTGATGCACCGGGCCGCCGTCATTGATCGGCATCAGCAGCGCGTCGACATAGGACCGCGCATGCGCCTGTCCGCCTACCATTTCGGTCTCGATATTGGTTATCCGGTGCAGCGTCGGCCCGACGTCGGCGTGCACTTGCTTCATATATTGCACAATTGCGGCAGGACCGGTCCATTTGCCAAAACTGCCATAATCGCATTCGCAATCATCTGAAAAACATGCGCGCAATTTCTCCCAATCGCGCCGGTCAATCGCGCATCCGTAAGAGACAAGCAGCGCGCTGATCGCCCGTTCGTCTTGCGCGCTAAGGGCGTGGCCGCCGCTCTTCATGACATTCATCCCGCTCTCCGCCACATTTTGGCCCACGCCTATTTTTGGCGCTGTCAGTAACTAAGGGCGTGCGCGCTAGGGCTGGCCCTTCTTTGGATAGGCGTTTTGCCGCTAGCGAAGACGATTGTTGCGACTTGTTCTATAGAGGGGATTTCGCGTGCTGATTTCAAGCCTGTGTATGGTCGGTTATGACGGGGTTGCCCCGGGGCTTGAGATTTGGCCAGCCGAGCCGTCGTACTGCCACCGCGACGTCGCGCAGGCGTCGTTCAACCACAGCCTAAAAATGGCGACAAAGGCCGATGCGCTCGGGTTTGACTGGGTCAGCGTCTCTGAACATCATTACGCGCCCTATATCATGACGCCCAACCCGTGCGTGATGGCGGGCGCGCTGGCGCAGGTAACAAGCCGCGCCAAGATCGCTTTGCTCGGGCCGCTGGTGCCGTTGTCCAACCCCGTCCGCCTTGCCGAGGAACTGGCGATGGTCGACATGCTGAGCGGCGGGCGCTTGATCGTATTGTTCCTGCGCGGCACGCCCAATGAACACCAAACCTATGATACCGATGCCGCCGCAACCCGCGCGATGACGCAAGAGGGCATTGACCTGATAGTCAAGGCATGGACATCGGATCAGCCCTTTGCTTGGGACGGCGAACAATATCATTTCGGCACCGTCTCGGTCTGGCCAAAGACGGTACAGATCCCGCACCCGCCGATTTTTGGATCGGGCAATAGCGATGAATCCGTCTGCTTTGCCGCCGCGCGCCGCATGGGCATCGCCTTCTCCTTCGCCCCACCCGAGGTCGTGCGAAACTGGGTGAAGCTGTACCACGCCGAAGCCACCAAGGCCGGATGGCAGCCGGGGCCGGAACATGTTATCTATCGCGGCATCGCTTATGCGGCGGAAAGCGATGCCAAGGCGTTTGACGATATGGGCGCATTCTTTGGTGCAAAAATGGCCGAGCAAGCGCACGTCCAGCAAAAGACCTTGGGCGGGCCGCCGGTGGTGCCATTGGTACTGGAACCCTATTTCGTCGGCGGGCCAGAGACACTGAAAGGCAAAATGGAAGCCATCCGCGATTGCGGTGTCGGCGTGGTCGATCTAGCCTGGGGGATCGGCGGGCCAGATCAGCGCGAGGCAGCGATGGAGTGCTTTGCGAAGGGAGTGCTTGGGGTGGCGAAGGGCTTGTAGGGGATCAAGCCGTGCGCTGCCGTTCCGCCAACGCCATGCCCGAAATATAACCGGCCCGGCTTTCCTCGGCCGCGCGTGCCAAGTCATCAAGACGCTTGAGCACTCGGCGAGGCAGAGCGCATCTGGGGCTGTTAGGGACTATCCCTAAAAGCCAGTGCGCTAATTCAGAGGACAGTCCACGGTCCGCGGAACAACTCCGGGTTTGGGACAGTCACTACCATCGCGCTCACCCAATCGGGTAAAACACCGATTTCTCATGCTGATATTCGCGCAGCCAGTTGGGGCCATACTCGCGGCCGATGCCTGAGCGTTTATAGCCGCCAATCGGTGCGAAGCTCATTGTGCCGGTTCCGCCGTTAAGTGCGACGCTGCCGGTGCGGATTTTCAGGGCCATTGCGTAACCAGTCGCGGCGTCGGCGGTTTCGATGCAGCCGGCCAACCCGTAGCGCGAGTCATTGGCGATTTGCACGGCTTCCTCGTCGGTATCGAACCCGATGATGCAGCCGACAGGGCCGAAGATTTCATCCTGCGCGATGGCCATGTCGTTGGTAACATTGTCGAACAATGTCAGGTCGGCGAAGAAGCCCTTGTCCAGCCCCGCAGGCCGTCCGCCGCCGCAGACCAATGTTGCGCCCGCCGCCTTGCCGAGGGCAACATAATGCTCGACCTTAGCGCGCTGGCTTTCGCGGATTAGCGGCCCCATCGTCACGCTCGGGTCAGTCGCATTGCCAACCTTGATATGCGCGGCCATTGCTGCGGCCATTTGGACGAACGCAGGCCGGATACTGTTATGCACCAGCAACCGCGTGGTAATCGCACAGCCCTGGCCTGCATTGACCGAAAGTATGCCTACGGCCATCGCGGCGGCGCGCTGTACATCGGCGTCATGGCGCACAATCATCGCTGATTTGCCGCCGAGTTCGAGATGCACCTTTTTTAGCGTCGGCGCGGCCTGCGCCATGATGCTTGCGCCCACGCCTTCGGAACCGGTGAAGGTGACCATATCGACGCGCTCGTCGGTGCAGAGCAATTGACCCTCTGGGATGCCGCCCGTGACGATATTCAGCACGCCCTTCGGCAGGCCGATTTCCTCGCAAATCTCGCCGAACAGCAACGCCGAATAGGGCGTGAATTGCGAAGGTTTCAGGATCATCGTGCAACCTGCCATCAACGCGGGGCCGATCTTGGCAAGGTTGAGCAGAAACGGGAAATTATAACCGGTAATCGCGCTGACCACGCCGAAGGGTTCGCGCACAACCGTCGTTCCGCCGATATTCTGCGGACCGTCTGGCGCAAACATGTTGGGGTTGATGTCGATGGGCAGGCGTTCAGGTTCATCGCGGCGCGCATATTTTATTGTGGAGATCAGGTGATTGATCGGGTTGGCGACCTGCATCATGTGGGTGATGCCCTGCGCACAGCCGACTTCGGCGACGATCAACGCGGCGATATCGGCCTGACGTGCTTGCAGGGCTGCGACCATCTTGTCCATATATCCTGCGCGTTCGTCCATCGTCATTGTCGGCCATGGTCCGTTGTCAAATGCCTCTCGTGCGGCGGCAATGGCGGCATCGACTTGCGGCATGCTTGCGACGGGGGCGTGGCCGATGACTTCCTCGGTCGCCGGATTGATGACGGCCTCGGTGCCGCCCTCGGGGGAAACCCAAGCGCCGTTCACATAGATTTGGTCGATGTTAGTGTAAGGAATATTCATGATTTTGCCTTCGCTGAAAGAATGATGTCGGCGGCGTTCATGGCGATGGCCATGGCCGGGGCGTTGGTGTTGCCGGAAACGAGAGTGGGCATAATCGAGGTGTCGCAGACGCGAAGTCCGTCGACACCGCGCACGCGCAATTGCGGGTCGAGTACGCTGGTTTCGTCCGCACCCATCGCTGCCGTGCCCGCGATGTGGAAGCTGGTTCCGCCGAGTAGCAGCAGGTTGGCGGCGATTTCTTCGTCGGTTTGAAAGGCCACGCCTTTGCCGGTTTCTTCGGTAATCCACTGGGACAGTGCGGGTTGCCGGCCAAGGCGGCGTAACCATTTGAATAGGTCAACTGCCGTCCGCCGGTCAATTTCCTCGGCAAAATGATTGGCGTTGATTGCGGGGGATTCCGCCGGATCTTTCGAAGTGATATGCGTCCAGCCCCGGCTTTCGGGCCGCGTAAAATAGCCGAGCACGCGCATTCCGGGGAATTTGTCGAGCACCGGCGCACCGTCCGCGCCGATGGACATTGTGACCAGCATCGAGCCGATCTGCGCATCGGGGCGGGTGAGTTCTGGCCGCGTTTTGATAAACCCACCCACTTCATGCGCCGCATCGGTCATCGGGCCGGAACTGAGCAGGAAATAGCGCAACACCGCTGCAAGCAACCCAATTCCTTGCAAGCTATGGTTCGAGCTGCCGCTTTTCACCTTCCAATCGACCGCGACATAGCGATGTTCGCGCAGATTTTCGCCGACTAGCGGGTTGTGCACCAATGGCTCGATACCCAGTGCCTGCAATCGCGCGCTATCGCCGATGCCTGATAGTTCGAGCAGCTTGGGGCTTTCCACAGCGCCGGCGCTCAGGATGATTTCGCCATGGCAGGCAATGTTGCGATCAACCAACTGGATGCCAGAGGCTCGCTTGCCTTCAAAGAGGACGCGCTCGACGCGAACGCCAGTCAGGACGTCGAGATTGGCGCGGCCGCGCACTCGATCGAGGAACGCCTTAGCCGCAGAGAAGCGCTTGCCCTTGTGCGTGGTCAGCACCTGATAGCCCATGCCCTGATCGGCGACGACATCGACATGGTTGACGTCTTCGACTGTCGGCACCCCCATCTCACCGGCGGCATCCAGAATGGCATCGCACAACGGATTGTCCGATGGATGCTGCGATATTTTTAGTGGTCCGCCCGTGCCGCGCCATTCTTCCGCGCCAAGCACATGATCTTCGAGCGCGACATATTGCTTGCCAATGCGGTCCCAACCCCAGCCAGTGCAACCTGCCTTTTCCCAATCGTCATAATCTTGCGGACTGCCGCGCATATATACCATGCCGTTGATCGAACTAGAGCCGCCGACTGTGCGACCTTTCAGCCAGATTTCCTCCGGCTGGTTGCCCGCTGGTGTTACCGGATAGGCATAAACATGCTCGTTACCCGGCGCGAGCAGCTTGCCGATACCGCGCGGCATATGGATGAACGGGCTCTTGTCGTCCGGCCCGCTTTCAATCAGCAGGACGCGGGTTTTCGAGTCCGCCGATAGCCGGTTTGCCAGCACACAGCCCGACGAACCGGCGCCAACGATGATATAGTCATAACTCTCCATCATCGCAGATTGCTTCGGTCATCCATGTTGAGACCTTTCCACAGATAGGGCAGCACGTCGATATTCAAGAGCAGCACTGTTCGGAATAGGAGAGTGCAAAAATGACTGAACATGCTTCTGCCGACGCGATGATGGCTGCCGCTGGTCTGACTGGCGAGTTCGCAGCGGGAACGAGACCCGGCCTGACCGCAGCACTTGACGCGCTTGAGGTCGAAAGCGGCTTGAGTAATGAGGGGAGGGACCGCGCGCTGGCTCAATTTCAGGATAATCTTGGACGGCTGGCTGCGATTGCAACGGACCGGGCGGCGCATCCTGAGATTGCCGATGTGGTGATTGATCGGCCCGTCTTCATTCTCGGCCTTCCGCGTTGCGGCACAAGCATCCTTCATGCCCTGATTGGCGCTGATCCAGATGTGCGTACGCCGTTGCAATGGGAGGTCGCAGCGCCGTCGCCTCCGCCCGATGCAGCGACGTTCGATAACGATTCGCGTGCTGAAGGTTTTGATGCCTATGTCGCCGCGAACTTTACCGGCGCTTGGGCCGACGTGCTGAAAGCGCATCCCATCGGTGCACGCATCCCTCAAGAATGCGGCATGATTTTGGAAACAGCGTTTCAAGGGATCAACCCCTCCATGCTGTTCAGCCTTCCGGGCTATTATGAATGGTACAAAGATGCCGATACGGCATTCGGCTATCAGGTGCATAAGATGTGGCTGCAACATCTGTCATGGAAAAACCCGCGCAAACGTTGGGTGCTTAAAGTGCAGGAGCATGCCTATCATTTGCCCGCTTTGATGGCGGTCTACCCCGATGCTGTTTTGGTGCAGCCGCACCGTGATCCGGTGACAGTGATGGCGTCGATTTCGCGGCTGATAGAGGTTATTCGTTCGGTGAGTTTCGACAAGATTGATCGCGCGGCATTGGGGCAGGAGTTGCTGCATTTATGGCATGATGGTCAGGTTCGTTCGATGACATTCCGCACAGGAAACCCGCATGTGAAGGTGCACGACCTGCGCTTCAAGGATATTGTCGCCGACCCCATAGAGGCAGTGCGCCGCGTTTATGCGCATGCCGATATGGAGTTTTCAGGCAAAACCGAGCGCGCGGTGAGTGCGTGGTGGGCAGACAATCCGGCGGACAAGCACGGCCAGCACAAATATGAGCTTTCCGATTATGGGTTGGCCCGCGAACAGGTCGAAAACGTCTATGCTGATTATATCGCGACTTATCGGGATTATTTGTGAGCAATTGGGATGGTGACTTAGCCACATTCGGGCAGACCGGCGAATTGCTGGCGCTGCTCGAACGGACAGATGATCCGCAATTGACCGCAGAGGCGCACAAGTTATTCTATATGGCGCTAGCATCGGGCTGGTTCACCGCGTTTGCGGACCCGGATTTCCCCGATTTTGTGCCTGCGGTAAATACGCATCTCAACGCGGTCGGTACCAATCCTGATTTCATTTATGGCGCAGCCTCCATCGACGGTAACGGCACATATCTAATCAGCGGCGAACGCGGTGACGGGTTGTTCCTGATGCTCGATATCGTCGCGGGCGGACTAGGCGTGATGGAGCAATTGGGGCCGTCGCTTGGCACGCTCGATTTTGATATGCTGGCGATTGACGATGATCTCAGGTTCGAAGTTATGCTCAGCACGCACCGGCCAGCTGTCTGGGACGGAAATTGGCACCCACTCGACCCATCAGCCCGCTCGCTTTCGCTGCGGCAGGCCAGTTATGATTGGGGCCGGGGTCGCGAGGCGCGTATTGCAATCGAACGTTTGGACAAGGCACACGCACCTCGCCGCTGGTCTCCCGACGAGATCGCGGTGCGCCTCACCGCGCTTGCACGATATCCCAAGCGCCTTGCGGGAATGTCGCTTGGCTTTATCAAATCGCAGCGCGACAAGGGGCTGTGGAACGCGCTGGAGCCTGATGACTGGGCCGGACGCGGTGGGGTGCAAGGGCAGCATTATTACCAAGGGCTGTTTCGGCTGGAACCCGGGCAGGCTCTGTTGTTGGAAACCGACCTGCCGGAGACCGTGCGTTACTGGAATGTCCAATTGTCGGACATGATGTGGAACAGCATCGACTGGATGAACCGGCAATCGAGCTTGAACGGAGGGCAAGCGCGGATTGATCATGACGGCAAATTTCGTGCGGTAATCGCCGCTGACGATCCCGGTGTTCCCAACTGGCTCGATACCGGCGCAAATAATGAAGGCGCAATCATGCTGCGCTGGACCGGCGCGAGTAGCGGGCCTGCGCCGATTTTAACTGTCGTCGATGCCGCCGAACTCAAAAGCCGCTTGCCAGCGGATACTCCTTCCGTTTCCAAAACAGAGCGCGAAGAAGCCTTGCGTACGCGAAGACGAGCGGTTCAATGGCGGCGGCGCTGGTAAGCTATTTCTTTTTAGGGAGCGCGAACGCGACGAGTTGGTCGCTATGACCGGATAATATGCCGCCATGTCCGCCTGCCGCGATAACTACAAACTGACGTCCGCTTTTTGCCGACCAATAGGTCATCGGCGTCGCGTTACCACCTGCAGGCAGACGGCCTTTCCACAATTCTTTGCCAGTTTTTATATCATAAGCGCGGATCATATGTTCCTGCGTCGCCCCTATGAAGGCAATGCCAGACGAGGTGATAATCGACCCCCCAATATTGGGCGTACCCATCGGTATCGGCAGCCCAGTCTTTAGCAACAACGGCCCGCTATCGCGCGCTGTTCCAAACGGCTTTTGCCAAATGATCTTGCGTGTGTTGAGGTCAACCGCGCTAATCATGCCATAAGGCGGCTGAGTGCAGGGTGCGAGCAACGGTGACAGAAACGGCTTTATTGAAGCAGCATAAGGCGCGCCTTCTTGCGCAACGGGGCCGGCGATGTTCTCAAAACTCGGCTTTGGTATCGCTTTCAGCCCAATGGCATCCGCCTGCGCGCGGGTTAGCAATTGGTTGTAATTGATGACATGCGACGAATTCACGATCATGATCCGGCTGACAGGGTCAACGGAAACACTGCCCCAATTCATCCCCCCCAGTGAACCGGGCCAGGTGATCGTGGGCTGATCGACGCCGATGGGCGTTAGCGAGCCATCAAACCGCGCACGGCGAAATTGTAAGCGGCACCAAGCCTGATCAATCGGCGTAACGCCCCACATCGTTTTTTCAGTAGGGCGGATTCCGGCAAAGGAGGGCATCCCCGTTGAAAACGGCTGCGTGGGCGAAGATCGCTCTCCGTCCAGGCTGCTAACTGGCACGCGCTGTTCGGTGACTTCTGCGATTGGCTCACCAGTGCGGCGGTCGAGCATGAAAATCTCGCCGCGCTTGGTAGGCTGGAGCAGAGCAGGGCGGCCATCAGCAAGATCAATCAACACCGGCTGTGAGCCGACATCATAGTCCCAAAGGTCATGGTGTGTTGTCTGAAAGTGCCAGCGCGGCTTGCCTGTGTTTGCATCGAGCGCCACGACCGCGCTTGAATATTTATCCATTTCGGGAGTGCGATGGCCTCCGTGGTAATCGGGTGTAGCGTTCCCCATTGGTGCAAAGACCAAGCCCAGTTTTTCGTCCGCACTCATCGGGGCCCAACTGTTTGGCGTGCCAGGAGTATAGGTTTCGCCTTCTGTAGGCTCGGTTTGCTTGTCAGGTCTGCCCATATCCCAAGCCCATGCAAACGCTCCGCTGACGGCATCAAATGCGCGGATAACGCCCGATGGTTCGCCGGTTTTCTGCCCGTCAGTCACCCAACCGCCGATAACCAGCATTCCATTGACCAGAGTGGGCGGCGAGGTGACGTGATAATAACCAGCGGGAGCGGCGCTCATCCCTTTCAAGAGATTGACCGCGCCACCCGTGCCAAAGTTTGGGCAGACTTTGCCCGTTGCCACATCCACCGCAATCAAGCGGCTGTCTATGGTTGCTGTATAGAGCCGTTCGGCGCAGATTGCCCCGGTAGCCGACGCTGCCACTTTGTAATAGGCTAAGCCCCGGCAGGTTTGTCCGAAAATTCCTTCGGTGTTGGCATGTGCCGCAAACCGCCAAACCTGTTTCCCGGTTTCGGCATCAATGGCTATAATGTCATTATATCCCGAACAGACATACAGCCGCTCGCCGATTTTTAACGGAGTCGCTTCGAACGGCGCAGCCTCGCCGTTGGGCTCCTTTCCGAGAGAGAATTTCCAAGCGGGCGCCAACGCGCCCACATTATCAACGGTGATTTGCTTCAGCGGCGAATGGCGGTTGCCACCCAGCGTATTGCCGTAGTTGAGCCAATCTCCATCTGCCGTTCTTTCACCCGGTAGCGAGGCCACGTCTGTGCCGCCATTGATCCGATCATTCCAGAAGACCCAGCTGGTCCCTGCAACCAAGCAAATCGCGACGATCAACAGCGCTGTTTTGGTCAGCAAAGTGGATGCGCGAAGGCCAAGTGACCGTCGTACCCAGGGCATCAGCAGCCATACACCAATTCCGCTCAACAAACCAAGACGCGCGGCAAGAGCCCATCCATTCAAGCCCGATTCCCAAACGCTCCAAACCAGAGTCACAAACCATAGCACCGCGAATACTGTCAGCGCTTTGGGCGATTGCTTCCAAAGCCACCAAGCCGTGACGATGAGCGTAATGCCTGCGGGTAGATAATAAGCCGAACCGCCGGCCATCAGCAATTGCGCGCCCAGCCAAACAAGCGAGCCGCCCATCAGCAGCAGTAGGACAGCCAGAACACGGTTCAGAAATGTCATGGTACCAACAGGCTCGGCCCACCGAACAATGCACGGCCAAGCATTGCTGACCCGATGTTGAAGATGAAGAAACTAACCTGAAACAGGACTATCATGGCCCAGATACGAGCGAGTTCGCGTCGCCACCCGGCGGGCTTTGCCGCGATCCCCATTTTGACCTCATGCGGCCAAAATCCGTCGGTGTCGCGCTTGGCGAGCTTGGCCACGAAATACGCCGCCCATAAACCGAGCAACGCAGGGAAGATCAGCGGCAGTCGACCTTTTTCGGTTTGGAGTGCAGGGCCGATGACCACATCATAGGTCCACCAACCATTGGCAACCGAACTGCCCTCGACATAGATCTGATACGCAAGGAACAACGGAAAGGCGATCAGCAACGATAACCAATTGGTAGAGAGTTTTGGGAACTTTTGGCCGAGCCAACTCACCAAAGTGACGAGTAAAGGGATCGACACCGCGAACCACCAGCCCCAGCTAAAGGGGATGAACAATGGCTTCACTGGCGTTGTAAAAGGCATCTCACCCCAGAAGGGCAGTCTTGCGAACGCAGGGTTCCACGCAACATATGCACCCCAGTCTCCAAAAAATTCTTGCCAAAAACTGGACGTGGCTGCGATCAGGCAGAGGCCGACGAGTGGCAGTCTCTTATTCTTCCATGTCAGCAATATGGTGACGACGACTAGAACACACCAAAAATAGATACTGCCGGTTTCCATCATCCACGGGTTGACCGGCGGTGCCATTTGTTGGGCCATTTGCGGAACGCTCATGCCGTCATCGCCTTGATATAGGCAGGTAGGTTATGGTCGTAACATTTCTTTTCTCGTAAGTGAGAAATGCGCCATCCATCGGCGGTCCGGCGGAATTGATGGATATACCAAAGGCCAAAGAATAATGTCTGCGGTTGCCCGTCATCGCCCGGCACCACCATCGGGTTGGAACAGACGGTGCGCGATTCAGCAATGTCGCCGTCGATCTTATATTGGGTCGTGCTGACCGCGTGCTGAAAGTTGGTGATCGGAGCCAGACTTACGCGTAAAAACTCTTTGATCTCCGTTAATGAGCCTTTGACCGGTACCATTTCGGTGTAATCGATCACCGCATCATCGGTGAAATATTGATCGAGCGCATCGAAATCGCGATCATCGACAGCATAGCAATAGCCGACCATGAGATCCTGAATCTCGAACCGGTCGGACATTTCTTGTAAAGATAGCGTCATTGGCTAATTCCTCTCCTCATTTCGATCTAGCGGCTCATCGAATGCATCGCCCTTTCCGTTGGTAGGTTGCGCGAGGGGGCAGGTCGGGAAAAGACCGAACAACCAAATAAGGAGATTACAAAATGGCCGGACGTATCCCGCCCTTCACACTTGAAGACTTTAAACTTTCGCCAGAAAAGCGTGCGGAGATCACCGATGGTTTGACCGAACGCCAAGCGTTCATGACCAATCAGTGGATGAACTTGCATGACAAATTGAATGTGGGCGATTGGGGTGGATTCGAAGAATTCATGGACGTCCCAAACATGACCTATGATAATCCGAACCGCCCGGATCTTGGTACGTTTGAACAGTGGAACACCTCGCCGCGTGCGCTGTTCGATACCTTCCCGCCAAGCGTATACCGCACGCTGAAAGCCTGGGGCAAAGGCGACGACGAAATCTGCGTATTATGCCACCATCATGGCAAACACACCGGCGGCCCTTATATGGGTGTGCAGCCTACGGGCAATCAGCTTGATGTGCTTTGGTTCTCATGGATCAAGTTTAACGGCGACAAAATCGTGCACATCTACTCGATCTCCGACGTACTTTCGATGCTGATTGATCTGGAAGTGATCGAAGCGCCTCAGCCGGTAGATCCTTACAAATAAGTCTCTTTGGGGGAGCGAAAAGGGGAGGCCATTGTGCCTCCCCTTTTTTGTTTAAGCCGGCGCAGCGAACTCGTAAGTTCCGCCACGTTGGATTGACCGATGGAAAGCAGGGCGCGCATATAGACGTTTTTGCCATGCTGCGATCTTGGTGTGGCCTTTAAAAGCGCCGATTGCGTTCGCCAGTTCCGGAATGAAGCTCATCTGGATATCGGCTGCAGTGAACATATCTCCCATCAGCCACTCCCCATCGCCCAACATTTTTTCGATATAGGATAAGGCAGTTTCAAGCTCACCGGTTGCGGCGACATCCATCGGCGCGCCGGTCAAACCAAATGCACGGGCATATACCTTAATCATGATCGGGTTCATGCCAGCAGACACCGCGAAATACATGCATTCGACGAAACGCATATGATCCTGTCTTGCAGGATCAGGAGCCAGCCGGCCTTTGCCGTAGCGGGATAGAATATACTCGGTAATCGCACCCGATTCGCTGAGTAAATGGCCGTCTTCTTCAAGCACTGGCGATTTTCCCAGCGGGTGAAGCGCCTTAAGCGCGGGTGGTCCCATCAATGTTTGCAGGTCGCGCTGATAGTTGACGAGTTCATAAGAAAGTTCGAGTTCCTCGAGCAGCCAGAGGATTTTCTGCGAACGGGAATTGTTTAGATGGTGGAGCGTCAACATTGTTACATTGCCGCAGCAAGATCTTCGGCAGAGATGCCCATCTGCTGCATCACGTCGCCAGTGTCCCAATATTCGCGCCATCCGGCAATCAGCCCGTCGTCGTTCATTTCAAACACCGCGCAGACCCGCGATCCGACTTTTCGGTCGCCTGCATGCAGCGTGACATGATCGGTCCGTTCGGTGAAAACAAACCGGCCAGTCGCTGCAGACGCATGAATTTCGCAACGGCATTCATGATAAGTCTGATATTGCTTTTCGAGCGCCGCAGAAATAGCCGCACGGCCTGTCATGCGCGCGGTCGCGGGGACAAGCGGCTGATACCAACCGTCCTCAGCGAAATAGCTGGAAAGTTTTTGAAAATTGGGTGTGCCGCCAACGTGAAAGTCATCCAGAAATGCCATGACATGGGCGTGATTACTGTTGCTCACAGGCTGAATCCTCCATCAACAATCAATGTTTGTCCGGTTATGTAACTCGCGCGGTCCGATGCAAGAAAAGCAATCGCGTCGGCAATTTCATCGCCGCTGCCAAAACGGCGCAAGGCGACGCCCTTCTTCTGGTTTTCCCAGATTTCCGGCGAATATAACGTTTCAAGGAAATGACTGCCGAGCCCGGCATCAATTATGCCCGGCGCAACCATGTTGGCGCGGATACCGAACTTTCCTTCTTCCTTGGCAATTGCCCGACCCAATGCCTCCATGCCCGCTTTAGGGACAGAAGACAGCGCATCGCCGGGAGGAAAAGTATAATTGGCAACTGAAACAACAGTGACGAAATTGCCGAAGCCTTGCTCGCGGAACAATGGCAACGTGGCTGAAACCACGCGCATAAGGCCGATCAACTCGGTTTCGAGCACCTCGCGCCACTGGTCTTCGCTGATTTTGCTGACAAAGGGCTGCTCGATAGCTACGCCCGATGCAAATACCATCGTTCCTATCGACCCGAAATGGTCGCGTGCTGTGACCAATGCCGACTGGATTGAGGATGCGTCGGTCAGGTCGCAGCGGACGGGCAGGCCAGTGCAATCAGCTGGGAGTTCGTTAGCTATGCTTTGGGCTTTTTCCGCACTCGAGCGATAGCCGATTGCCACCCCGTCCCAGTCACGGGCAAGCGCATGGCAGGCCGAGCGACCCAGCCCGCCAGTTGCACCGACGACGAATGCAGCGTTGTGGCTCATATTGTCACCCGCGCAGGTATTCGCGCCAGACATTCGAGCAATTGCGCGGCAAAGGCGTCATTGCGGTCTGCGGTAAACATATGGCCAACCCCTTTTGCGGTAATGACTTCGAGTTGCGGCGCAAGCTGCTGAAACCTCTCAACGCTTTCGTTGGTCAACAAATGAGAGAGCTCGGCCCTAACCAAAATTATAGGAGACTTGACCCGCGCTGCCGCGGCGAGCAGAGCCTCACCTTCGCTTGGCGGATGTAGGAATTCGCGTTTGCCTGTCGCCGGGTCCCAGCGCCAATGCCAACGGCCCGCATCATCCTTTCGCATGGCACGGCCAAGGCGGCTGGCATCATCCATTCTGAGCTGATTTAAATGGCGGGAAAGCGAATCCGCCGCTTCGTCGAGTGTAGCAAATCCAGCCTCACCCTCAGCAAAGAAAGCTCTGATACCGTCAACGCCGTCGTCTCGCATCATCGGCGCTACATCGGCAAGCATGATCAGGCCAACGCGGTCCGGATGGCGTGACCCGCCGACCAACGCAGCTTGACCGCCGCGGGATGCACCAACTAGCGTCACTGGCTGATCGAAAGCTGAAATGAGGTTTTCGACATCACGGCCAAAGGCATCCAGCAGATAGTCGCCGTCCGCCGCCCAATCGCTGTCGCCGTGGCCTCGTAAGTCAAAAGTGATGCCGTAATAGCCTGCCTCGGATACCGTTCTGGCCGAACCCATCCAGGCATTGCGGCTCTGTCCGCCACCATGAAAAAAGAGGACGGGCGGAGCTGCCGGATCGCCATAAGCAGTTCCGGCAAGTTCCAGCCCATCCCCTTTAAAACGTATATTTTCCGGCGACAAATTACGCTGCCAAGATGGGCGCTACTTCCGCATGGCTTGGATGCTCACCGGGGCCTTTATAGGCAAACTTGCCGGGTGCGTGATGCCAATTGCCGTCGTTATGGCTCTCATAAGGCGAGGCGACTTCGATAAGACAGCCATGTGTGCTTTTGGCACCGACCCAGCTCCATTTTTGCCATGTCATATCTGGGTCGTTGTAGGTCTCGCCATCGCCCGGCAGGTCAAGACCTTCGGCTTTCAGCTTGGCCATCGCGCCGGGTACATCATCGGTCGAAAAACACAGATGATGGACATGCTCACCAACCTTATCCAGTCGGCGACCCATCGGCGTTCCAGGGGCCGGTTGGATAAATTGGATTTCGGTTGAGTATTCGTTGACGAATGTCGCCCATTTCATGCCGGCATCGGCTCCGCTGGAAAATTCGTCATATTTCACGATGCGTTTTTCAAGGCTTTGCGGATCAAGCACGCGCAGGATTTTGGTCCAATCCTCAATCGCTTTTTCCAAATCACTAACAACCATGCACACATGGGCAAAGGGACCACTTGGCATTTTACTTCTCCTTCAAAACTTAGACTAATAATGTCGCTGTGCCGCTGTTGACGGCGCCGCGCCCAGCAACGTCCAGCGTAAATTCGCACGAAATGCGGTTGCCTTCAACGGCCGTAATTGCGCCCTGTGCTGTCACTTTATCGCCGCCGTAAACATTGTCCAGAAAGCGCGAATCCATCGCCTCGATGGTGGCACCCGGGAACGCGGCCATCAGCATGTTCATCATGAAGGCGACGTTCATTGGCCCCTGATTGATAACGCGATCACCTAACCCTTTTGCCTTTACCACTTCGACATCAAGGTGGATCGGATTGGGATCGGCGAGAAACACCGCCCACGCCTTCATCGCTTCGGGACTTGCGCTTTCAACAACAAACGGGGGCAGGGCGTCACCTACAGCATAGCTCATGCCGCCAACTCCTTGCGGGGTAGGACCCAGACATTGTCGGTTTCGAGAATGCAGGTTCCATCTGCCTGTCTATGCAGGCGCAGACGGTACGTCAGCACATCCATCAGGCCCAGCTTGCGGCTTTGTTTGCGCACAAGGCTTAAAATTTCGCCGGTTACCTTATAGCTTTCACCGACCATCAGTTGCTCGGTAAATTTGACGCCCGACGATCCCATCATAGGGCCTTCTTCGACATCAAACTCGCAGGTCTCGCACACGCCCGCGACCGTTTTGCCCATCGCAACTTGCGTTGCGATATAATAATAGATCGGATGCGCGCTACCGTCGCTCGCAGGCTCTACTCCTGTCGAGCGACACAAAGCTGCGTTTTCTTCCAAGCTGATTGTAAAGATTTTCGTCCCGTCGAGCGATGTCCCCGCTACATTGGGGGCGGGAGGAAAGGCAAGTTCACTCATCAGAATGACCGCGGCAGACCAAGATTTTCGGCAATCGAGTTGCGCACCATCTCGTTGGAAATGGGGGTCATCCGCAAGATGCGGTGGTCGCGCCAATACCGCTGCATATCAGTTTCCGCCGAATAGCCCATACCGCCCAATATCTGAATGCCAAGGTCAGCGGCCTTCACGGCTGCTTCGGTCGCGACCATTTTCAGCATGTTCGCCTCATTGCCGCACGGCATCCCCTGTGCCTGCATCCAAGCGACATTATAGAGCAGCAATTCGGTCAATTTTTGCGACGTCGCAATGTCCGCGACATAGTGTTGTAGGATCTGGAAACGGCCAATAATCCCACCAAACGCCTTGCGCTGTTTCATATAATCCAGCGCATCTTCCAGCACGCCGTCGATTGCGCCCAGACATTGCGCACCGACCATGATCCGTTCATTGTTCAGCGTCGGCAGCATTGCATACCATGCCTTACCGGGCTCACCCAGCACATCGCAATCAGGTACGAACACATCGTCATAGGCTACCGAGCAGCTACCCATCGCGCGCATGCCGAGCTTGGGTAAAAGGCTGGCGGTAATGCCGGGTGATTTGCCATCGACGAAGAACATCGTCAGACCGTGATGGTTCTTTTCGACATTCTTGTCCGTGCGCGCGAGAACGAGCAGCCGGTCGGCAACCTTGGCCCCGGTCGTCCACATTTTGGCACCGTTCAATTTCCAACCGCCATCGACCTTTTCGGCGAAAGTCTTCATCGCGCCCAAGACATCGGTGCCTCCGTCTGGTTCAGTCATTGAAAGCGAAACGCGCAAATCGCCTGCCGCCATTGGCCGCAACCAGCGTTCTTTTTGCTCGTCCGATCCCACCGCGCCAATCGTCTTTGCGCCGCCAAATGAAGTCAGGCCCCATACCCAAAGCAAGCCGCCAGCAGTGCGCGCCATTTCGCGCGCAAAAATCATCTGGGTGACAACATCGCCGCCAAGTCCGCCCCATTCTTCGGGGATGCCAACACCAAAAAAGCCCTGCGCCTTTAGCTTGTCCCAGATTTCAAACGGGTAGTTTTCCTCATCCGCCTCAAGCTTGCGCATCAGGTCTTTGGGGAGTTCCTCATTCACCCAGCGACGCACGACGTCGCGAAAGGCAATTTGTTCTTCAGATAGATTAAAGTCCATGGCACACCCATGCTATTTAAAAAGTAATTGGCAACCTATCGAAGGTTAGGGAGCTAGATCGCCAAGCCGCCTTCAACCGGAATGACCGATCCGGTAACATAAGCTCCTGCGCGGCTGGCCAGATAAATTGCCGCTCCGGCCACATCTTCGGGCGCTCCGGTGCGTCCGCGCGGGACCATCGATTCGACCATTTTCCGCATCGCGTCGTCGGTTATGACGGTCATGTCGCTTTCGAAGAAGCCCGGCGCTATGGCGTTCACGGTGATGTTATCGCTGCCGAGCTTCTTGGCGAGTGACTTGGTTAGCCAATGGATCGCGCCTTTTGATGCTTGATAGCTATACACTTCACGCGGCCCGATTTTGAGAGCGCCGACCGAACCGATGTTGATCACATTGGAGGGGCGTTCTGCCGTTGCGCCAGCGCGCAGCAGCGGGAGCAGTTTTTGCATCAGGAAAAAGGGTGTTTTGAGGTTGAGACCGATGACATCATCCCATTGGTCTTCGCTAAATGTATCGATGGGCGCGTCAGTCAAAGTCCCGGCATTGTTGATCAGGATATGCAGTGCGCCTTCGCGTCCGCTGATTTCGGCGACAAGTACTGCGATGCCATCAAGTGTCGATACGTCCGCTGATAAGCCGATCACGTCACCGTCCATTTCAGACGCTGCCTTAGCGACTTTATCTGCCCCGCGTGCGCAAATATAAACGCGCGCACCTGCTGCCGCCAATCCGGTTGCAATCATTCGGCCAATGCCAGCGCTGCCGCCGGTCACAAGCGCAACGCGGCCTTTCACCGAAAAAAGGTTGGGGATGTCCATTAGCTCACGATGCCTAAGATCATGTCGGCTACGCCCTCCGGATCGCCAACATTAAACGCATGATCGCCGGGATGGTCGTGAACCGGCCAGCCAAGCGAGCGCGCCCGGTCGTGCATCGCGTTCATGATCGTGTGCTTGGCAGCGATATAATCGACGGGCAACGTGATGCTCTCCGCACCCACCGCAATCGCGCAACAAGTCGCGCGCATGGGTTGGTCGGAAAGATGATCGAGCAGCCAGTCCTGCCGCTCAGCGCTCATCATGTGCGGATGCTCTTTGGCCATCGCGCGCTGTTGTTCGTGCACGCCCGATCCGATTGGACCTTCGCCCGCGTCGAGCATCGCGTCGAGCCCGATCATGTCGTCTTCGGACGCAAAGCCTAACAATGACGCGATCCGTTCGCCTTTGTACGGGATGATGGCATCGAGATAAATAACGCGCTTTATCCGATCGCCTGCCTGCGCAACCACGCCCGGGGCGACTGTTCCTGCGTAGCTATGCGCAACGAGGATAACGTCGCTTAAATCCTCATAATGCAACACGTTGACGATGTCCGTCACATGCGTCTCAATGCCGACATCACGACCAATCAAATGGCTACGCTCACCAAAGCCGGTAAAAGTCGGCGTAAAGACCTTATGCCCTTTGGCTTCGAGGATTTCGCGGACAAATTTCCACGTCCAGCCGCCCATGCCGCCGCCGTGCATCAATAGGAAAGTGGCCATTATACCGGTGCTCCAGGCTCAAGGTTTGCAACAAGTTCAGGCGGCACATCTGGCCCCCAAAGGTAAAAGCTGTCTTCGGGCGCGTGCTGTGCCGAGGGCCATTCGCAATCCGCCGGAATATAGTCGATGTCAGCCGAAAACTCGGCATAGCTGCCCCAGGGATCGCGGGCATAATAGAAATAATTGCCGCCCAGAACATGGCGGCCAACACCCCAGCCTTCTTTATATCCGGCCCGGAACATCTGTGCTGAACCGAGGCCTACGTCCTGAAACGAGCCGACGTCCCAACTGCTATGGTGCATCCCGCGATGGGTGGAGCCGACTAGCGCCAATAAATGATGGTCGCTGCCATGCGGCCCGTGCAAAAACGCAACGACCGGGCCGCTGCCATCCGAAAGCCGCAAACCGAGATTCGCTTCATACCATGCGGTGGCTGCAAGCACATCGGTTGTATAGATCGCAAAGTGCGACAAGGCGCGGGGATGGACCTTTGGCGCAGCGGAATTGAATATCGCACCCGATTGCCCCGCCGCTGTCGAAACAGTCGCAAACCGGGTCTTTCCATCTGGCGAGCATTTGTCGGCAATGCGGATGTTGATCGGAAGGCCGTCGAAACCCTCAATCCACAACCCGTCGCCAGCACCATCCATCCGCTTTATGCCGTTGCTATCGAGGTGGGCGGTAAGCGCAGCCAAGTCCTCGGCATACACGCCGAAACACAGACAGCTTAGTTGCTTGACCGGACCTTGCGTAAAGCGCGCCCATTGATGCGCATTGCCACGCGCATAGAGCGCCAGGCCACCATCTTCCTCCTTCACGTCAAGCCCGAAGGCTTCGTAAAAGGCGCGCGCGACCGCAAGGTCTGGCACTTGCACAGTGAAATGATCAATCGAATGGACGCCAAGGGCGCCCGCGCGTTTTAGCGGCATCTCTCTCTCCAAAGATTATTCTGCGACGATCGGGTTTACGAGCAACCCAACGCCCTCGATTTCAACTTCGCATATTTGTCCGGCCTTCATCCACACTTGTGGATTGCGGGCAATGCCAACGCCGCCGGGGGTTCCCATCACCAGCAAGTCGCCTGCCTCAAGCGTCATGAAAGTGGAAAGCAAGTGGATAGTTGTTGCCACGTCAAAAATCAGGTTCGACGTATTCGAGCTCTGCATCACGACACCGTCCAAGCGGCATTCGATTTTCAGCCCGGCGGCCCCTGCTGGAAGTTCATCTGGTGTCACCAGCCACGGACCGATCGCGCCAGTATCATCGAAATTCTTGCCCGCCGTCCATTGCGGCGTTTTCATCTGATAGTCGCGGATTGAGGCATCGTTGAATACCGAATAGCCCGCCACGTGGTTCAGGGCATCGGCCTCGGCAATGTTTTTACCGCCTTTGCTTAATACGACCACCAGCTCTGCTTCCCAATCAAGCTGTTCGGAAACCTTTGGCAATATGATCGGCGCATTGTGGCCAATAAGGCTGGACGGGAAACGTGCAAAAAGCACTGGAAACTCGGGGATGCCAAGGCCTGCTTCTTCCGCATGGTCGCGGTAGTTGAGGCCGAGGCAAATTATTTTTGAAGGGCGCGTGGCAAGCGGGAAAAAGGTAAGATCTGTTTCAGCAACGGCTTCCCCTGCCAGCGCCTTCGCCCCTGCTGCAGCCAGCGTTCCCGCAGCAATATGGGCATCAAGGTCGGCAACTTCTGTGCCGTAAGCAATCGTGACGGCATCACCGTTTTTGGCGGCAAGGCCGATTTTTCCGTCTTTTGTTACTCGTGCGATACGCATGATAATCTCCGTATGATATGGTTCTATGTGCTGGCTTTTTGCCCGGTTCCACCACCGGTGGCAGGCATCAGATTGTTACTCATTCCGCCGTCAACGACGATGTCGATGCCGGTAATGTGGCCGGCCGCAGGGCTGATCAGAAACAGGATCGCATTGGCGACATCTTCGGCCATTCCGAGCTTGCCGAGCGGGATCATCGCTTCACGCTGGGCGCGGCGGTCGGCGTCGTCATATCCCGCTTTGGTCATCGGTGTATAGGTCGGCCCGGGCGAAACCGTGTTGCAGCGGATGCCGTCCTTTCCCCATTCGAGCGCGAGTTGGCGGATCAGCATAAGCAAAGCGGCCTTGCTTGACGAGTAGAAGCCAAGACCTGGCGTCGGCTGGGTGGCTGACATCGACGCGGTGGCAACGAACGCGCCTTTGCTTGCTGCAAGATGAGGATAAGCGGCTTTGGCCAAAGCCCAGTTTGCTTTTGTGTTCACGGCATAAATCCGGTCAAAATCTACTGGCGTAAGGTCAACTAATGCACCTGCAGCGATAATCCCAGCATTGCTCACCACAGCATCAATCCCGCCCATATGCGCAATCGCTGCTGCAACAATAACATCGCCGCAATCATTGTCGGAAAGATCAACAACGCAGATTGCCGCAGCCGCACCAATTTTGGCGACAGCTGCCGCAAGGCCATCTGCATCGCGGTCAGCCAGCAACAATTGATGCGCACCGCCGTCAGCCGCCAGCAATTCTGCCACGGATAATCCGATGCCGCTTGCTGCTCCGGTGATGACGACGCGCACAGCCTTCTCCTCAGTCAACCAAATCAAGTTCCTGCATCAGCTGCTGCCGAAGCTTGAACTTCTGGATCTTAGAGGCCGACATCGGCCATTCGTCAATGAACCGAATGTGGCGCGGGACTTTGAACGAAGCGATGCGTTCCTTTACGAAGCAGATGAGCTCTTCTTCGCTGACGTCCATGTTGCCACTGCGTTCGATGAACGCCGCTGGTATCTCGGCAAGCCGCGCATCGGGAAGGCCGACGACCTGCGCCAGTTGGACCCCGTCATGCGTTGCCAGAACGGCCTCAACCTCTGCCGCGGCGACATTCTCGCCGCCGACTTTGAGCATATCTTTGAAGCGGCCGTGAAAGCGCAAATGTCCATAGGCGTCCAGCGATCCTATATCGCCGCTATGGTACCATCCATCCGCATCTAGCGCTTCAGCGGTTTTTTCAGGGTCGCGGTAATAGCCGTCGAGCAGGTTATAGCCCTTGATCAAAACCTCACCGCGTTCGCCAACGGGTAAATCCTCACCAGTCTCAAGATCAAGGATTCGCACATTTATCCCGGCCAATGGATAGCCCAGTGTTTGGAAGCCCATCTCCGGGTCCATGTCGTAACCGCCAGTAGTCACGACCCCGCTTGCCTCGGTCATGCCGAATGTCCCGACCTGCAAAGCATCGGGCATTTTAACGCGGTAGGCGTCACCAACTGCTTGCGGCATCTGGCTAAAGCAGCTGTTCATCAGACGCACCGACCGCATATCGGTCTTGTCCCAATCGGGGTGGGCAATCATCGCCTGATGGAATGTGACGAAAGGCAGGAACAACATCGTTGCCCGTTCAAATTCGATTTGGCGCAGGCTTTCGCCCGCATCAAAATGCGGCTGTCCGATAAATGTGCCACCAACTTCTACCGCGCCAATCATCGCCAGCATCGCGGCGATATGAAACAGCGGCATTGGTGACCATACCCGTTCGGCTTCGGTGAATGCCCAGCGATTGCGTGCTATGTTTGACGCCTCGCGGCAGATGGCCTCATGACTGAGCAAGCATCCTTTGGGATTTGCCGATGTGCCAGAGGTATAAAGGATCATACACGTGTCGCGAAGGCGGACGCCAAGCCGCGCGCGGTGGACGGCGTCTTCGCTGACCGCATCTGTAGCTCGGTCAAATCCGTCTTGATCGACAAAACCTGCGGCTTTTTTCCCGCCAAACAAGATCAATTTTTTTAGCTTGGGGGCATCGGCGATATTAAGGGTCAGCGGGTCGTCATATTCAGCGATCACCGGAAATGACTCATTCAATCGCGCAACAAAGTCGACGAAATCGTCGGCTTCGCTATTCGTGACGATTGCCACCAGATCAGCATTGTCAGTGACATAGGCGATTTCGGGTGCGCGGTACCGTGCGTTCATCAGCACCGAAATCCCGCCTACCATTGACACAGCAAATAAGGTTTCGACGAATTCGATACCCGATGGCAGCAATATGCCGACATGGTCGCCCGGCTTAATACCCAGTCCGATCAGGCCACGTGCACGTTGGAAAACCGATTGAACCACCGCGTCATAAGATTTGCGCCCGGTCGGGAAAACCAGCGCCTCTTTTTCGGGTACACGATCCCAAGTGCGCAGCAGCACATCCGCAAGCGGACTTACGTTGATACGCATTTTTGCGAGATTTTCGCTATTGCCCAACACGTCCTCTGCCTCCCGCTTCCCTTGACATTAGGACTGGCAAAGGCACGACGGCGTGCCGCCTTCCGCACGGTAGGTCAGCTGCATCCGACGATCCCGCCGTCTACCGGAATTTCCGCTCCGGTGATGTAGGCACCGGCGCGCGAAGAGAGAAATACGATCGTGCCAGCGATTTCGTCGGCGCGGCCCATGCGGTGCATCGGGATTTTGTCGAGTAAGGCGCTATCCACCACTTCATCATCGCGCATATGCGCCGTCATGCTGGTTGGGAAAAAGCCCGGAAGCACGGCGTTTACGTTGATATTTCGGTCTGCCAAGTCACCAGCCAGATCCCGGCTAAGCATGTGCACGGCGGCTTTGCTCGCGGAATAGCTATAGGCGCTTAGTTTCGCAGTCGTCGCCCCGGCAATCGAGCCGATGTTGATCACGCGCGCCGGATCGTCAGGCGTGCCCGCAGCAGTCAGTTCAGGCAAAAGCTCACGCACGAGCGTGAACGGTGTTTGGACGTTCACCATCATCACGCCCGGCCATGCTTTGTCGGGGAAGGTGTCGACCGTTCCACCCCACGTCTTGCCTGCATTATTGACCAACACGTGCAACGTGCCGCCGACGGTCTCGCGGTAGCGCTGTGCAAGGTCGACCGCAGCTTCTGGCGTGGACAGGTCGGCGGGCAGGGCGATGCATTTGCCCAGCGCCGCCATTTCGGACGCTGCTGCCTCACAAATATCGGCTTTGCGCGAGGTAATGGCGACCGTCGCGCCCGCACGAAGCAGGCCTTCCGCGATCATCCGGCCAAGCCCCTGCGCACCGCCGGTGACGAGCGCATTTTTGCCCGTTAAGTCGAATAATCCAGCGTTCATATCGTAACCACGACTTTACCGAATTTGTGCGAGCTTTCGAGGTAGAGCAACGCTTCTTTGGCTTCTGCAAGCGGGAAGCTGCGTTCGATGACGGGCTTGATCTGGTGCTTTTCAACGAACGCCAGCATGTCGCGGAAATCTTGCGGGTCGCCGACTTGGCTGCCGACAATGCTAGCGCTTTTCAGGAATATGCCTGTCGCCGTGATTTCGAATTTGTCCCCTGCGGTTGATCCGTAAATCACAATCCGCGCGCCTGGGTTGATTGCGCGCACATAATTGGCAAAGCTTGGGGCAGGGGCCCCATCCAGAACGACATCAACGCCGCCCGTCAGCTTGCCGACTTGCTTGCGCCATTCGGGATCGGTGTAGAGCAAGCCACCCAGCGCGCCCATTTCTTTGGCACGAGCAAGGACATCTTCGCTTTCGCCGGTCACATAAACCTTGGCGCCAAGTGCCACCGCAAACGCCAAGCCAAAAGTCGCGACGCCGCCGCCAATGCCGCTGATTAAAAGCGTTTCGCCCTCTTTTAACTGTCCCTTGAACATCAATGCACGCCACGCGGTAAGGCCAGTCAGCACGGTCGCTGCGGCTTCTTCAAACGTCATGAACGCGGGCTTTGGCGCGAGGCTTTCGGCCGGCACGCAAACATATTCGGCAATTGTGCCGCCGTGCGGCATTCCCAGCAGCCCGAATTCAGCTTGCGGCGCATGACGGTTGTTGCCCCAATCAAGACCTGGGTAAATCACCACCTCGTCGCCAACGCTTGGGCCAAATACGCCTTCTCCTAGCATATCTACTACACCTGCGCCATCGCAGCCCATCGTGGTCGGCAGGCTCATTCCAGGATAGAGGCCGCGTGCAATCCACATTTCGCGGTGATTGACCGACGCGGCTTTGATCGCGACGCGCACCTCACCCGCTTTGGGTGTGGGCGTTTCTACTTCTGCCACGCGAACTGCCTCCGGGCCTTCGGTCGTTTCTTGGTAAAGTGCTTTCATGTTCGGCCTTTCGGATGTGTTAAAAGGAGCGGGGCAGGCCGAGCGATTCGGCGATGCCATTGCGGATCATTTCGTTGGTCACAGGGCCGATGCGCCACAGCCGGGAATCGCGCCAATATCGCTGCATATCGGTTTCGGCCGAATAGCCCATGCCACCCATCATCTGGATACCGAGGTCGGCGGCTGCGTTGGCATTTTCCGATGCCATCAACTTCAGCATATTAGCTTCTTTGCCAACATTCTCGCCCTTCGCCTGTTTGGCGGCGCAGTAATGCAGCATCAATTCGGTCGAGGTCTGCATCGTCGCAATATCGGCGATGTAATGCTGCAGTATTTGGAACTGGCCTATATATTTACCGAATGCTTTGCGCTGCATGACATAGGCCAGCGCGTCTTCGAGCACGCCGTCAATCACACCGAGACAGAACGCCCCTACCATGATCCGTTCGTTGTTCAGCGTTGGCAGCAAAGTGTACCAAGCCTTGTTGGGCTCTGCGAGAACGTTTGCGTCGGCCACGAACACATTGTTGTAAACAACGGTACAGCTACCCATCGAACGCATGCCGAGCTTAGGCAAAGGCGTGATTTTGACGCCTTCGGATGCTGCTGGCACCCAAAATAAAGTTAGCCCCTGATGCTTTTTCTCGACTGTTTTGTCGGTGCGCGCGATGCATAGGAGGTAGTCGGCCACATGCGCGGAAGAGCTCCAAATCTTTTCGCCGTTCAGCACCCAACCACCGTCAACACGTTCGGCGGCGGTGGCAAGATTGCCTAGCAGATCAGTACCACCACCGGGTTCGGTAAAGGAGATAGCAGCCTTCAATCGACCTGCCGCTATTTCTGGTAAAAACTTGGCCTTTTGTTCGGGCGAACCATAAAGTCCGATGGACTTTGATCCGGCGAAAGACGTGATGCCCCAAATCCACGCAAGGCCGCCAAGCGACCGCGCCAGCTCGCGTGCGAGGAGCATTTGCATCAGAACATCGCCGCCCTGACCGCCAAATTCCTCGGCGATACCCACCCCGTGAAAACCGGCTTCGGTAAACTTGTCCCAAAGCGCATGCGGATAGTTATGTTCGTCGGCTTCGAGCTTGCGCGACCATTCTTTGGGAATCTCGGTATCGACCCAACGGCGAACGACGTCGCGGAACGCTTGATGTTCCTCCGGCAGGTCGAAATCCATTTGGGTCACCCTCGCTTTTTGGCGCCTCCAAACGGGGCACTCTCTTTGATGGTGATGCTGTTGGCCAAAAGATATGGCGCGGCAACCTATCCAGAGATAGGAATATTTGCTTGCAGCCTATCTATCTAAGGCCGATACAAATCTGATCGACAGTAAGCCCGGGCAATCGACCTTGGCGCTGCGAAGCGGAACGAGAGGATACCGATATGGGTGTTGTTTCTACAACCATTGCGCCGCCAAAGGTCGCGCACCAATATATTCTTCGCGATAGAGTCGAACGGCTCGCCGAACCCGTTGGCGCGGCGCGAGTGGTTATCCTCTCTAGTCCTGCAGGCTTCGGCAAAACGACCGCGATGCTCCGCTGGGCAGAAATTTTCAGAGACGAAGGGCGACCTGTGCTATGGATTGCCGCCCGTGCTGGCATCGACGGGCTCGACTCGTTCTTGCAATCGTTGCGGGCAGCAGGTGTTGGTTCCGGGCTGGCAGAAGGCCTGAAGGATAGACATATTTCCGCGCATGACTGGCTAGTACATTTGTCGGTCAAGTCTGGCCCTCGGCCAGTGCTGTTCATTGATGACGCGCAGCTGTTGTCGCAGGAGATATGCGACTTTCTCGGCCAGCTTATCGCCAGCGCAAGAGATTCGATTACAACGGTCATAGCTTCGCGCGGCGGATCGCGCCTGAACGTTGCCCGCATGCGGTCGCTTGGTCACCTTGTTGAAATCGGTGTACGTGATTTAAGTTTTGAAACCGACGAAGCCGTCCGCTTGATCCAGCAGGAAATAGACGGCCCGATTGCAACGTCTGAGGTCCAGCGGTTGGTTGTCGATACCCAAGGATGGGCTGCGGGCCTAATCATCGCGACCAAGGCCTGGCAACGCGACCAGCGCGAAGGGGTGCCGCCCGAAGGCGGAACGACCGGTTTGCGGCATGAGTTTGCCAGCTATTTCCATGAAGAAGTGTTCGAGCTTCAAAATCAGGAGGTTCGCGATTTTCTCGTCGATACCTCGATATTAGACGAATTGTCGCCCGCCGCCTGCGCGGCGGTGGTTAGCAACGCCAAGGCGCGGAACATACTTGAACAGGTTTTTGAAGATGGCTTATTCCTGTCCGATCTTGATCGGGAGCTTAGTCGCTACCGCTATCATACCCTGTTCCGTGAAATGGTGCTCGGTCGTTTAATGCGCCGGGCACCGGAGCGCGCTACCGAATTGCATCGCCGCGCCAGCACCTATTTTGTCGAAACTGGTGATTTGTCGCGTGCGTTGGAGCACGCCATGTTGTGCGGGGATAAAATTTTCCTTGCCGATCAACTTGAGTTACTTGCCGAACCAATGACCTACAGCGGCCTTTTGTACCGCATCGACGAGCTTGCAAGCGATCTGCCCTGGGAACTGCAATCGACCCGTCCTGCGCTATTGCTGGCGATGTCATGGCGCAGATCGCGCCGTCTGGCGTTTAAATCGTCTGAACGCCTCATTGAAGCAGCCGAAGCCGTCATTACCGCGCGCATAGAGAGTGGTGAATATAGCGAGTATCAACACGAACAGATGCTATTCCAAGTCAGGCATCGCCGCATCATGCTCGAAGCAGCGCGCGACAACATGGTCTATGTCGAACATGAATCGGAAACGTTGTTGGCCGATTTGGGTGACGACCATCCCTATTTGAGCTGCACGTTGCTTGCTCAGCTTCTGTCGGCCCGGCGCGAACTCTATCATTTTCATGACATGCTGCGGTTAGAGGCCGAACTTCGCAAAGCACTCGGAAGGCCCGGGTCGGATTTTGCGTCGATCGCGCTCAAATCTTCGGTCGCACCCACTCTGGTAGCACAGGGCAAAACACGTATGGCGCGACAATTCCTTGAAGAAGCGCATGAACTAGCGCGTGAAATGGATTGGCAGATATCCGGGCTTGCGGCGCTTCCCGCATTGCCTTTGGCCGAAATTCATTATGAATGCGGCGATCTCGACCGTGCCGGGGAGTTGGTAGAGCGTTATCTGCCATCAATAAGGCAATGGGGTTTCGTCGATCAGTTGGCATCAGGATATATCGTCAGGGCGCGTCTAGCGGCAGCCGATGGCGATTATCAAAGCGCGCTATCCGGTCTTGAAGAAGCGCAATTGGTAGCCATCGAATGCGGGCTCGACCGGCTTCGCGCGCTGATCCTTTCCGAACAGGTGCACATGCTTGTGAAGACCGGACAAGTCGAACAGGCCGAGCAATTATTCTATTCAAGCGACCTTTGCTTTGAAGGCGAGCCGGTTCCAACCATGAATCCGACGCGGCTCAACGAATGGATGGCGATTGCTTGGCTCCGGTTGGAAATGCACCGCTTCCGCCTTGTCTGTTCGCGCAAGATAGCCAAACGCTGGTTGGAATTTGTTCGGCGCAGAGGCGCGGTCCGTTCATCGGTGACCTTTGAACTGCTTTTTGCCCAGATTGCGGTGCTTTCGGGCAATCGTTCAGAGGCCAGACGTGCCGTGCGTGCCGCGGTAGAGTTGGCCGAACCCGGCGGCTGGGTGCGCCCGTTTGTTGATGAAGGTGAGGCGATTTCATCATTGTTGGTCGAAGCGTATGCCAACGGTCCTGAACTTGACACGCCAGTTGACCGCTTTGCAATGCACCTTGTTTCGGTAATGCGAGGCACGACGCAGGCCGACGCGGATGAAGAGGATGATGATTTCGGCTTAGGCAGCGGTCTTTCGTTGCGTGAGGTGGAAATATTGACGATGGTAAGCGGTGGCCTGCGCAATCGTGAAATTGGCGATCGGCTTGGCCTGACCGAAGGTACGGTCAAATGGTATATGCAGCAAATTTATGACAAACTCGGCGTCAGACGGCGACCACAGGCGGTTATTCGCGCGCGTCAGCTCGGGATATTGTCGTGATGTGACAGCCTATCTTTGGAAAGATGGTCAGGTGCACGTGCGGCCATAGCGCAACACGATAATTTGGATTTACGGGAATAATAACATGGCCAAAGGCAAGGTGATTATCAGTTGCGCTGTAACCGGAGCAATCCACACGCCATCAATGTCGCCGCATCTTCCGATAACCGCGAGTGAGATTGCCGAAGCTGCTATCGGTGCGGCGGAAGCCGGGGCGGCGATTATCCACCTTCACGCCCGCGATCCCGAAAATGGCCGTCCCGATCAAAACCCCGATTTGTTCGAGCCATTCCTGAAAGTCATCAAGCAGCGGAGCGACGCGGTTATCAACCTGACAACCGGCGGACATCCGTCGATGACCTTAGAGGAGCGGCTTCGTCCGGCAACTACGTTCCAACCCGAAGTTGCTTCTTTGAATATGGGAACGATGGGATTTGGACTGTTCCCGATGCTCGATCGTTATTCCGACTGGAAATTTGATTGGGAACCCGCAACCCTTGCCGCATCGCGGGATTTGGTGTTCAAAAATACCTATAAGGATATCGAGGACCTATTGGTGCTGCTGACGCCGATGGGTACCCGCTTTGAATTTGAATGTTACGACACCAGCCACCTGTATAATCTCAAGCACTTTCTGGATCGCGGCCTGGTGAAAGCGCCGCTGTTTATCCAGACCTGTTTTGGCATATTGGGCGGCATCGGCAGTCATCCCGACGACATTATGCACATGAAACGGACAGCAGATCGGTTGTTTGGCGACCAGTATGAATGGTCAGTATTAGGTGCCGGGGCAAAGCAAATGAGCATCATTGCAATGGCAGCGTCAATGGGCGGCAATGTCCGTGTCGGTCTTGAGGATTCGTTATGGGCAGGTCCGGGCAAACTGGCCGAAACGAATGCGCAACAGGTCAAAATGGCGCGCGAAATCATCGAGAATATGGGGCTTTCAGTGGCGACGCCCGATGAAGCGCGCGAGATTCTTGCGCTCAAGGGTGCGGATCGTACTAACATATGAAAACGTGGTGGAACCCTGTAGAGGCCCAAGACTGGCTGGCGACACTCGCTGACACGCCGTTGACAAAGCTGATGTCACAGGCCGAAATCGCTACCATATCCGGCCATGGAACAGTCGTAACATATTCGCGCAAGGTATTCATTCCGCTAACAAAATTATGCCGCGATGTCTGCCATTATTGCACCTTTGCGCATCGTCCTTCGCAATTGGCGGCGCCTTATCTTGATCTGGATGAGGTGCTGGCGATTGCCCGCGCTGGCGAAGCTACAGGTTGCCGTGAGGCGCTGTTCACGCTGGGTGACCAGCCAGAGACACGTTATGCCGTCGCTCGCGATTGGCTGGACGCGCGCGGCTATGCCGGCACGCTGGATTATCTAGCGGCAGCTGCTGAGGCAGTGTTGCGCGAAACAAGTCTATTGCCGCACCTCAATCCCGGGCTGATGGGTGAAGAGGACTATGCTGCACTCCGTCCGCTCGCGGCGTCAATGGGACTAATGGTCGAGAGCACTTCGGACCGGCTCTGTGAAAAGGGCATGCCGCATTATGGCTCGCCGGATAAACAACCAGCGGCGCGGCTGGAATCGATACGCTTGGCAGGTGGCGCAAAAGTCCCGTTCACCACCGGGCTGTTGATCGGAATTGGCGAAACGCGGTTGGAACGGGTGGAAGCTTTGCTCGCGATCCGCGATCTTCACGCCCAATACGGGCATATTCAGGAAGTCATCATCCAGAATTTCTGCGCCAAAGATGCGACATTGATGGCAATGGCTGCCGAACCATCGCTTGAAGATCATTTGTGGACGGTTGCCGCGGCGCGGTTGATTTTGGGGCCGGACATGACAATCCAAGCGCCGCCGAACCTGCGCAACGGCGCGTTGGCGCAACTCATTCGCGCCGGCGTCAATGACTGGGGCGGCGTCTCGCCCGTCACGCCGGACCATGTCAACCCTGAGGCACCGTGGCCGCACCTTGAAAAGCTTGAAACCGAAACCGAAGAGGCCGGGCGACATTTGCGGCAACGCTTGGCAATCGGTCCAGCCTTTGCTCGCGACGTGACGGTATGGGCTGATCCCGCGCTGCAAACCTCGATACGCCGCGCAGTCGAAACGCGCGGATTGGTGCGTGAAGTCGATTGGCATCCGGGCAAGGGCGACGAAGCGCCAGAGCTTATGCCTTCACTGGTGACCGGTCGCGATCCGCAAATCGCCATTGCGTTAGGTTTAGTTGAACAGGGCGAAGAGCTAAGCAAGGCCCAGATCGCTCGGCTGTTCACTGCCGAGGGTCGCGATTTTGATGCCATTCGCATCTTTGCCGATGAACTCCGCCAAGACCGCGTGGGCGACACGATCACGCACGTCATTAACCGCAATATCAATTACACGAACATCTGCCTATATCACTGCGGCTTTTGCGCATTCTCCAAAGGTAGCACCAAAAAGGAGCGCGGACCGGCATATAATATCGATCATAGCGAAATCGCGCAGCGCACATTGGAGGCGTGGGAGCGCGGTGCGACTGAAGTATGCCTGCAAGGCGGCATCCATCCGAGCTATGACGGGCATACCTATCGGGCTATTGTCCAAGCGGTAAAGGCTGCGGTGCCGGACATGCATGTCCACGCGTTTTCACCACTTGAAGTGCATCATGGTGCCACGACATTGGGGCTTTGTTACGAGGAATATCTTGGCGGTTTGAAAAATGCCGGTCTTGCGACTTTGCCTGGCACAGCTGCGGAAATCCTTTCCGACGACGTCCGTACGATTATCTGCCCCGACAAACTTGATACGCAGCAATGGCTGTCGGTAATGCGCGCCGCGCATTTAGTTGGCCTAAAAACCACAGCAACGATCATGTTCGGCCATGTCGAAACCTATGCACATTGGGCCGAGCATCTGTTGCGCGTGCGCGAACTTCAGAGCGAAACCGGCGGGTTCACCGAATTTGTCCCTTTGCCATTCGTACATATGGAAGCGCCGATCTGGCGCAAGGGTGGTACGCGTTCGGGGCCAAGCTGGCGCGAAGCGGTGTTGATGCACGCGGTCGCGCGTATCGCCTTGGATGGCGCCATTCCGAACATTCAGACCAGCTGGGTAAAGCTTGGCCCGGATGGTGCCGCAGCAATGCTGCAATCTGGAGCGAACGATCTTGGCGGTACGTTGATGGACGAATCGATTACGCGCTCGGCAGGCGGAGTGAATGGCCAGAATTTTGATGTAACCGCGATGCGCGCGCTCGCCGCCAGCCTTGGGCGACCCTTGCGCGAACGAACAACCTTGTACCAAATGCGGGAAGCGCAAATGGACTATGCAGACTGACGACGGGAACGCAATATGAGTAACAAGATTGCCGTCATTGGCGGAACGGGAAACCTTGGTAGCGCGCTTGCGTGGCGGTTGGCGCGGGCGGGACACGCCGTCGTTATCGGATCGCGCACTGCCGAAAGCGCAATGGCAAAGGCCGAGGAGTTGGGCCACGGCCTGACAGGCATGAGCAACGCAGACGCGGCGCAGGCCGCCGATATTGTGTTCGTGACCGTACCGTTTGCAGCGCAGACAGCGACGCTGGAAGACATCAAGCCGCATGTTGCGGGAAAGATCGTGGTGGATACGACAGTTCCGCTCGTCCCACCAAAGGTGATGCGTGTGCAATTGCCGCCAGAAGGTTCGGCAGCGGCGAAAGCGGAGGCGATTTTGGGCGAAGGCGTCCGCATGGTTGCCGGTTTTCATAATGTAGCGGCGCACAAGCTGGCGCAGAATGTCGATGTCGATTGCGATATCCTTGTCTTCGGCGACGAAAAGGCGGCTCGCGCCGCAATCGTCGCGCTTGCCGATGAAATCGGTTTGCGCGGCGTTCATGGCGGCGCGCTGGTCAATGCGGCGGCTGCCGAGGCGATGACGTCGCTGCTGATCTTCATCAACAAAAATTATCAGGTTGATGGCGCAGGTATTCGTATCACAGGCGACCTGAAGCCGCTCGTCTAAGCGATGTTCAGCGTCTTGCCCATCACTGGCCTGCCAGAAATCTTTGCCGGTGACGACTTGGGAGCATTGCTGACGGCGCGTCTGGCGGAGGGGGAACCCGGCTTGCAATCCGGCGACATTCTGGTGGTGACGCAAAAGATCGTTTCCAAGGCAGAGGGGCGTTCTGTCGATTTGGCGGATATGGTACCGTCGTCCGAAGCGCAGGTATTAGCGAGTGAGGTCAACAAAGACCCCGCACTTGTCGAACTTGTCCTGCGAGAGTCGAGTGCCGTTGTGCGTAAAGCTCCCAATATATTGATCACACGTCACCGTTTGGGGCATGTCATGGCCAATGCAGGGATAGACGCGTCCAACATCGGCAACGGCAATGATGGCAATGTTTTGCTGCTGCCGCTCAATCCCGATGCTAGCGCGGCGCGGATCGCAGATGCAGTCGGAGCACATTTTGGTTTCCGGCCCGGCGTCGTTATTTCCGACAGCTTTGGTCGTCCGTGGCGGATGGGCACCGTCAACGTGGCGATTGGCGTGGCGGCTATGCCAGCGATTATCGACCAACGCGGCCAAGCGGATCGCGACGGGCGGATTATGCAAATGACAATGATTGCCGTCGGTGACGCGGTTGCGGCCGCTGCTGGCCTGGCGATGGGCGAGGGCGATGAAGGTATCCCCGCCGTTTTAGTGCGCGGATTGCGCCTTCCCGGAAAACACCAGACCAGCCGCGTAATAGTGCGGCCAGTTGACGAAGATTTGTTCCGGTGAGCGGGCGCTACACAGTTTTAACGGGGGGCGTCGGCGGGGCAAAGCTAGTCGATGGATTATACCGCCTGTTGCCTGCAAACAGCCTGACGGCAATCGTCAATGCAGGTGACGACTTCCGGCATTTTGGCCTGCCGATTTCACCCGATATCGACACGCTGCTTTATACACTGTCGGGGAAGTCGAACCAGAAGCTCGGTTGGGGCCGGGAGGGCGAGACGTGGAGCTTTATGGAAGCTGTCCGTTCGCTGGGCGGCGAGGACTGGTTTAATCTCGGTGATGGCGATCTGGCGTTGCATGTCATGCGCGGCATGGCGCTTGATGCGGGAGAGACGCTGTCGGCGGTGACGGCACGATTTGCTGCTGCGTGGGGGCTTGCGCTTAACGTTGTGCCGATGACCAACGATGCTGTTGCAACATGGGTCGAAAGCGACGAGGGGCCTCTTCCCTTTCAACGTTATTTTGTCGAGCGGCAGTGTCAGCCCAAGGTCAAATCGGTTAGTTTCGATGGTGCTGCGACGGCCAGACCTGCGCCGGGCGTCATTGAAGCCATAAGATCAGCTGACGCGGTGCTTATTGCGCCATCCAACCCTTGGCTAAGCGTAGATCCTATACTCGCCGTTCCCGGCATCCGCGCTGCTTTGGCCGACTGTGCGGGACCAGTGATTGCAGTTTCGCCGCTTGTGGATGGGAAAGCGGTCAAAGGTCCGACAGCAAAATTGATGAGCGAACTCGGACTGGCGATTTCTAACGATACGATTGGCGGACATTATGCCGATTTTCTGAACGGTCTCATTGTTCATAATGACGATCCGGCTTCTGACAGCGTCGCTGTTGCCCGCACTGATACCATGATGCGCAACCCGACCGACCGCGAACGAGTTGCGCGGGCTGCACTTGAATACGCAAAAAAATTACGGAAATGAACCGCTGGCATGCGCTCGTGCCGATCAAACAAGGCGGTAATGGCAAGAGCCGACTTGCCGAGATTCTGTCACAAGCAGAACGTGACCTGCTGTCTTTGCGGATGGCGCGCCATGTGCTTTTCGAACTTGGTCGTTGCTCAAGCATCAGCGACATAACTGTTCTATCGACCGACCGCCCTGATTGGTGGTCCGGCAGTTGGGCGGCAGATGGCGGGCAGGGGCTTAACGCCGAAATCGAACGGTGGCGGCAAACTTGCGACGGCCCCGCTGTCCTCATCGTTCATGCCGACCTGCCGTTGCTAGACGCCGCGGATGTGCGGAATTTATTGGACGTGGCAGAAGCCGAAGGCATCGCTCTTGCTACCGACCGTGTTGGTGAAGGCAGCAACGCCCTTGCGATAGCAGATGGTCGGCCATTTGAATTGCGGTTTGGGCCAGATAGCAGGCGGATTCATGCTGCCCAGTCGCCCGCAATGAGGGTGATACAATGCACAGGCCTCAGCGTTGACATCGACACTCTAGACGACCTGATGTTCGCGCGCGCACATGGATTTACCGGATAGGCCATCCTGCCGTCGGGAAGGTTTGACGGGGCGTGCTTCACCGCATTGTCCGATCAATAATTTCTTTGGGGAGAGCGGACAATGAAGCTCAATATTGGCGTGCCGAAAAGCATGAAAGTGGCCGCGATGGTGCAGCCTTGGGAAGACCCGCTTTTGGGCGATGATGTCGGCAATCTCATGGCTCAGGCCGACGCGCTTGGCTTTAACAAATGCATGTTGGGCGAGCACTTCATTATTCCGCAAGAGCATGTTGCCTTATCGGGTGACTGGTATTTTCATACCGTTGTCGCGCTTGGATTTATCGGCGGGCGGACCAAAAATCTGCGTCTTTCGTCGTCGGTTTCGATCCTACCGCTACAAAATCCGATTGTGCAGGCAAAGGCTTGGTCAACCCTTGACTGGCTCAGCGGTGGCCGTGCAGAGGCGCTGTTCGGTGTCGGCTGGCTCAAGGAAGAATTTGACATTCTCGGTGTGCCGTTTGCGAAGCGCGGACGGATGGCGGACGAATATCTTGCTGCGATGATCGAGCTTTGGACCAAAGATCAGCCAGTGTTCGAAGGCGAATTCGTCAATTTCAAAAATGTCGGTTTCGCGCCAAAGCCCATTCAAAAAGGCGGAGTTCCGATATGGCTGGGCGGCGACGCCGAGGCTGTTATGAAACGTGTAGCGAAATTCGGCAACGGATGGTCACCCTTCCGCACGCCGCCAGAAACCTTCCCCGATTGCATCGACTTTATCAAATCGCAGCCCGAATATGATGGCCGGCACCTCGATTTCTTCTTCGCGCTCGAGATGCTGAATGTCGGAGCGCATCATGAAATTCTTGACGATCCACGAGCGCCCGGGACGCAGGACAAGCAAAAAATCATCGACCAGATCGGATGGCTCAAGGAATTGGGCATCACCGAATCAATCGTGCCACTTCCTCCGGGGGTTGCCGATAGCAAAGCCTATCTTGACCGGCTGCGTTGGGTCGCGGCGGAGATCATGCCAGCTGTGAGGGACTGACCATGATCGAAGCGGTCCTGGTGGTGCTGACCAACGCTGTTGCCGGCCGCGAAGACGATTTTGACGATTGGTACACCCATATCCATATGCGCGACGCGTTGCGGTTTCGGGGATCAATTGCGGCGCAGCGATTCAAATGGGCCGAAAAACAAGCGCAGGATTATCCATCGGGTTACGGATGGGATTATATGGCGCTTTACGATGTTTTCGATCCAGCGCGATTTTCGCGCGAGCATATGGAAAATGCGCTCACCCCGCGAATGATGGTGACCGACGCGATCCGTATGGACGGGCTCAATGACTATCATTATTTTCCGCTCCAGTTTCGCGACAATGCTCCCGGCATGCGCCATACCGGCGGGGTTATCATGGAACAGATCAAAGTCGCACACGGCGATGAAAATGCCTTCATCGATTGGTATAACGCACACTACTTCTCTGCGGCTTTGGTCCGCCCGGGTGTGCGCAAAGGCGCTTTTATGAAGTTCCTACCGCAGGGGCAATTAGTCGATATGGTGCCGGTCCATAACTTCGTTGCGACATGGCATATCGACGACTCGGCGGCGATTGATATGTGGCGGCAGGATCAGGCGTTGGAAAACTGCGCGCTCATAGACCAGCCGAGCCTTTCGGTGACGTGCTGGGAGCCTGTAACGCCAAAAATCACCGAAGATGAAATCATCCACACCAGCGCCGCCGGGCTGGCCGAGGAAGAGCGCGCGCGCGCTCATATGGGCGACCGGGTGATGACAGATCGGGGTGATGAGCTGAAAACTGTGTGAGAGGTTAATCGCGCAGAATTTGGCAATTAAGCTGCAGTCGCCTCCGCCATCATGTCCATCATATCGGCATAATGCGGTTGGTGGTGGCAAATGCCGCCATCGACCGAGATAATTTGTCCCGTAATGAAAGACCCCAAATCAGACGCGAGCCACAGCACAGCACCGGCAATATCATCCGCGACGCTTTCACGCGGCAACAACACGTGGCGTTGGATCATGCGTAGTTGCGCTTCCGTCATCTGCGCGCGGGCGACTGGGCTGAGCACCAGTCCCGGCAGGATCGCATTACAGCGGATATTACCGCGCCCGAACTGCGTTGCCGTGTTACGGGTCAGCGCGTTCACGGCCGCTTTTGATGCGCTGTAAGCAGGGTTCAGAACATCGCCCAATATCGACACACCCGAACTGGTGTTGATGATTGAGCCTCCGCCGCCTGCCATCATGTGCGGGGCGACATGCTTTGTCATCAACATCGTGCCGCGCGTGTTGATGTCAAACGCGGCGTCCCACACTTCGGCTTCCATCGCGGTCAGCGCACCGTCGCGGGTCATCTGCGCAGCGCCGGTGTTGGCGGCGTTGTTGTGGAGAATGTCGATCTGGCCATGGCGTTCCATCACAGCTGCCACCAAGGCCACAATGCTGGCTTCATCGCCCAGATTGACGGCATGGGCAAAGGCTGTGCCGCCGCCGGAAACGATCTCGCCCGCAACGCGTTCTGCGCCCACGACATTAATGTCGGCCACCACGACTTTTGCACCTTGGGCGGCGAGCATTTTGGCGCACGCTTCCCCAATGTTCGCGCCCGCGCCGGTGATGATTGCGACCTTGTCTTGCACCAAACCCATCTTCATTCTCCCAAAAGTCCCCAAGTGCCGTAATCTTCGGCAGCAACGAAAAAGCGTTCGTTCATCGGAATGCCGTTCTGGCCCCATGCGTCCAGATTGGCGACCCAGGCTTGCACGCCGTACATCACCCATAGGCGGGTCTGCTCCCACGCCTCTTCAAAGCTCGGGACACCGGCCACGCCGGTGGCGATCAGATAGTCGCGGTACTGCTTTACGAGGTCCTTGTGGTGCTTCCGACGTTCCTCGATGGTGAGCGCGCCGATCACGAAATAGGTCAGATCGCGCCACGGACGGCCACGGCGCACCAGCTGCCAATCGAGCCACAGCCGTTCGCCTTCGGGCAGGATATAGGTGTTGCCCTGATGGCAATCGCCAAGCACGATGCAGTATGGCGCATCATAGGCCCGCTCGATCGCGCCCAGCCGGTCAAAGGCGCGCTCCACCTTGCGCGGATCAGCCAGATAATGTTTCGGGGCAATACCACAGAAGCCGGGTTCTGCCAGATTGGCCTCTATCCATTGCCACATGATGCGAACCTGATCGCTGTCGATGGGCGTGTCCATTTGTGTCTGCAACCAAGGTGCATTGGCCGGGCTGATCTTGTCGCTGCCCCACAAGCTGCCATGGAGTTTTGCCAAGCCGTTTAGGTTGGACTCAATCATCGCAACGCCATTTTTGTTGGTGCTATGGCCGAATTTTCCGCCACGATCGTTCAAGTCTTCGAGTACGATGAAGCCGTGCCCGCTGCCATCGTCATCCCAATCGGCGTAATAGCATGTGGCGGTCGGCACCTTCATTCCCTGTACCATGAAATGATAGAAGCGCGCTTCAACCGCATGGATATCGATATTATCGAATGCGCCAGACCAATTGGCCTTCATGCACAAATTGGCGGGCAGGCCAGCGGCGACCCCGGCATCATTCCAGTCGACCTTGATCCGCCATTTGGTCGTGTGGCTGTTGAGGAGCTCCACCGTTTCCATAGTTTTGGCGACGACGCCGGGATATTTATACCCCATCATCCGGCTGAGCCATGCAGCATCAATATCATCCATCGATGTCGGGATATGGTCGGTGCGCGCAGGGTAGGGGCGCGGCACACAATTTGGATCGATGACCGGGTTGACATATTGGGCAGGGGCTTGGGCGTCCATTTTCATTTCCTCTAGTGTTCAAATCGTTGTTTGACTGTTTTTGATCTGGCGGCTGGCGAGCGCAAGCAAAGTGCCACCAGCGAGGCAGAACAGCATCGCGGTGCCAATGCCCCAGGCAACGCCGTCCTTTCCGCCAACGATGTCGCTGATCTTGCCGATAAGCCACGCTCCGAGCCCCACACCGATCAGGTTGGCACTCATTTGCACCGCCGACACCGCGAGGCCGCGCAATTGGGGCCCAGCGGCTGTCACGATGACCGCATAAATCGGCCCGTTATACGATGCACTGAAAAATCCGGCGATCATCAGGAAGAGGAGCACCATCGAAACATCGGTGCTGGCAACGGCCGCAATTCCGGCGGCGGCGGTGATGAAAGGAATGACGGCACCAAACATCGCCGTTCGTGCGGGATCAAATCCACCGCGCCGGGCGTTGAGCCAATCCGCGATCCAACCAGCACCAAATCCGCCGATTGAACCCAATATGCCGTAAGCGATTGCGACTGTCATTCCAGCCTTGGCAATGCTGAAATCATGGCTGCTTATCAGGAACGAGGCGAGCCATGTGCTCATGCCGTAAATGGCAGTGGCGATGCAGGTGATCGCTGCCACGCAATAGCCCACACCGGGCCGCGCGAACAGCAGGCGCAGGCGCTGGGTAAGCGGGGCTGTGGCAATATCGCTTTCGAGATTAGCATCCTGCCCGCCGCGCTTTGGCTCGCGAACGGTGAAAAAGAGGATCGGTGCAAGCAAGAGTCCGGGAATGCCTGCCGCCAGAAACGCCCATCGCCAGCCATATTGTTCGACAATCCAGCCGCCGACGAAAAAGGCCAACGCTGTGCCAACGCCCGAACTCAGATACCAAATGCCAATCGCGGTCGCGCGCTTGCGTTCATCGAAATAGTCGGAAAGGATCGACATGCCGGTAGGGGATCCACCCGATTCCGCGACGCCGACCGCGGCGCGACCCGCCATCAACGTCCAAAAGCCCGTTGCCGCACCGCAGAGCGCAGTCGCCGCGCTCCAAGCCGTGAGCGCACCCGTCATCAGCGCCTTGCGGTTGAAACGGTCAACAGCAAGCCCGAACGGGATCGCGGCGATGGCAAAGGGTATGCCGTAGGCCAGCCCGGCCAGGAGCCCAAGCTGTGCGCCCGTCAACGCAAATTCTTTACCCAGGGGATGCAGAACCAAGCCGATGACGGCGCGGTCAATGCCGTGACAGGTCTGCGCGATGGTCAGGATGGCGAGCACGTACCACCGGTAGGACGCTGGTGCCTCCCTCGTGGTCACGACCTGTCGCCTTTGCCCAAAGCCATCATCCTCATCCCGTTTATTTTGACGAACAGTTGCACAGCGACACTTCGCGCAACCTGTCCAAGGAAAGGCGTGGATTGCGCGACTGTGGATGATTGATCGTCCAAAGACGAGGGTGAGACTATGAGTGACGCTGCAACAAACAAATCCATCGTTCGCCGCTTTTTGGGCGCGGTTCAGGACGGAGACCTCGATACGATAGAGGCGCTGCAAGCCCCCGATTGCACATGGTGGGTGGTTGGTGGCGGCGACATGACGCGCGCTGAATATACCGATGCGGTCAAAGGCATGTTGCTGACCGCTTCGACCCGCAAAGTCGAGATTATCGGCATCATTTGCGAAGGCGATACGGTGGCCGCCGAAGTCCGCTCCGAAATCCACTTCGGTGATCGCATATATGTCAATGAATATCATGACCTGTTCGTGATCCGTGACGGCCTGATCGTTCATGGCCGTGAGTATTTTGATACAAACAAAGTCGCGGCCTTTTTTGGCCCACAGGGAGAATGATCCAATGAATGCCGAACAGATCGTGCGCGATTTTCTCGCGCTGTTTCATACCCAGTCGCTTGATGTCGCCGCCTTGAGATCAATGCTGGCAGATAATGCGCGATACCAGCCCATCGTCCCGATTGCGCCGATCCGCGAAGGCGCGGACGCCATATGTGGGGAAATGGAACGCCAGTATAAACTTTATGACGAATGCGCCTGCGATACCCTGAATGTCGCAGTATCAGGCAACACTGTTTTCACCGAGCGCATCGATACCGTCCGCCAGCTTGCCAATGGGCAGCGCACGACCACGCATGTCGTGGGGGTGTTCGACCTAGATGATGAAGGCAAGATCGTCTGGTGGCGCGAATATTGGGATGCGTTCGATTGCGCGGGCCAGCTTGGAATTGATGACAAGGCGATGCGCGCCATCATGTGCGCGTAAGGGGAATGAGTATGCAATATGATGTCGTGGTGATGGGATCGGGTGCAGCGGGCCTGACCGCCGCACTGGTCGCAGCGAAAGCGGGTAACTCCGTCGCGGTGCTTGAAAAAGCCGATCATTTCGGCGGCACCACCGCGATTTCGGGGGGCGGAATCTGGATTCCGGTCAGCCCGCAGGCCAAGGCCGAAGGCGTCGATGACAGTATCGAGGTCGCGCGCGATTATGTGCTGGGCGTTGTCGGCAACCGCGCGGAACGGGCGCTGATCGATGCCTATCTCAAAAACGGCCCGGAAATGATCGAATGGCTGGCGGCAAACAGCGAAACGGTTTTCCAGATATCGCCGCCATCGAGCGACTGGTATCCAGAGGTGCCCGGCGCGGTCGATTTTGGCCGGTTGCTGGCACCCAGCGAATATGACGGCAAGAAACTCGGCAAGAATTTCGATCGGCTGCAAAAGCCGCGTCAGGAATTCAATGCCCCCGGCGGGATGATGATCGACCTGTTTGATCTGCCCTATATTGCAAAGCTGCCATCGCCCGGCGCGCTCTGGTATATGGCGAAAATTGCCATTCGATTTGCGCTCGACAAGCGCAAGCTTGGACGTGGATCGCGGCTGACGATGGGCAATGCGCTGGCTGGGCGGCTGCTGCAATCGGCGATTGATGCGGGCGTTGATTTATATGAGGCAACGCCGGTTGAAGGACTGGTCACTTCCGATGGCAAAGTCACGGGCGTGCGCGCAACCGTAAAGGGCGTTTCCACCGAAATCACTGCGAATAAAGGCGTCATTCTGGCATCGGGCGGATTTTCGGCCAATGCCGAGATGCGAAAAGCCTATATCCCGTTTGCGCAGCAGCATGTGTCGATTTTGCCGTATGAAAATACAGGTGATGGCATTGTGTCTGCTCAGTCGGCGGGCGCTGTGATGGGCGCCGAAAATCATGTCAACGCGGTTTGGGCGGTTGTCTCCAAACGGACACGCGCAGACGGCTATATCGAGCGATATGCGCATCTGATCGATATGTCGAAGCCTGGCTGCATCGCGGTCAACACGGCGGGGCAAAGGTTCGGGAATGAAGCCAGCGTCCACTTTGTGGAAGCCATGCACGCGACTGGAACTGTGCCTGCTCATATCATCGCCAATGCCAAATTCGTGAAAAAATACGGTATGGGGCTGGTTCTGCCGGGCGGCGGCAAGATTAAGGAAATGGTCGCTTGTGGCTACATGAAAACCGGCGCGACGCTGGCCGAACTCGCCGCGCAAATCGGCGTAGATGCAGCAGGACTGGAAGCAACCGCGGCCAAGGTCAACGCCGACGCTGCGACCGGCAAAGATAGACAATTTGGCAAGGGCGACAGCCAGATCGATATCGAGATCGGCGATCCCAAGCACATGCCAAATGCCTGCTTCGGGCCGCTGGGCGATGGCCCCTATTACGCTATCGAAATATTCCCCGGCGATGGTTCGACAACTGTCGGCGTAAAGATCGATGACCAATGCCGGGTTATCGGCCAAAACGGCGCGCCGATTGCGGGGCTTTATGCCGCAGGACTTGATGCGAATTCTATCTGGCAGGGCAAATCCCCTGCGCATGGTTGCAATGTTGGACCCGCTATGGTGACGGGCTATATTGCAGGTAAATCGCTGGCCAGGGTATGACGATGCCTAGCGGACCGCTGAGCGGGATACGCCTTGTCGAGATGGACGCCATCGGCCCGGTGCCTTTGTGCGGTATGATCCTTTCTGGGCTCGGGGCCGAAATTATCCGGATAGGCCGACCCGGTGGGCAGTCAGCATGGAGCGATGTCGGTGAGGCTGTGCTGTTGCGCGGGCGTATAAATGTAACTCTTGATCTTAAATCCGATACTGATCGCGGCACATTGCTGCAACTTGTTGAACAGGCCGATGGCTTGATCGAAGGCGGTCGGCCCGGAGTTATGGAGCGACTGGGCCTTGGGCCCGATGAATGCCTAGCCCGTAATCCACGGCTGGTTTATGGCCGTGTTACCGGCTGGGGGCAGGATGGACCACTGCGACTGAATGCCGGGCATGATATCAACTATATTGCAATGACCGGTGCTCTCCATGCGATCGCACAGAAAGGGCAGGCGCCGACGGTGCCGCTAAACCTTGTTGGCGATTATGCCGGGGGTGCGATGTTCTTGGCACTTGGCATGGTGGCGGCATTACTTTCGGCGAAAACCACCGGAAAAGGGCAGGTGGTGGATGCGGCGATGGTGGATGGTGTCGCCAATCTGCTCAGCCTGTTCCATGCCTATCTTTCGACGGACAACTGGCGTGACCAAGCTGCATCGAACCTGCTTGATGGCGCTGCGCCATTCTATCGCTGCTACCCCTGCAAAGATGGCGGCCATGTCGCTGTCGGGTCGCTTGAGCCGCAATTCTATACCTTGCTGCTCGCCGGGTTGGACATTCCGGCAGACCGTTATAGCCAGAATGACAAGGACCAATGGCCAGCGATGGAGGCCGACTTTGCCGCCACATTCCTAACTAGAACACGACAGGAATGGGAAGACCGTTTTGCCAGAACCGACGCCTGTGTCTCGCCAGTGCTGTCAATGCGCGAAGCGATGAGCCATCCGGCGAATGCTGCCCGCAATATGTTCACCGATCATAGAGGCGTAACCCAGTCCGCCCCAGCGCCGCGCTTTTCCGGAACGCCGACTGAAATCCGTCCTAGTGTGACGCTGTCCTCAGCCGACGCGCTGGCGGCATGGCTATGAGGTTAATACCGATTTAATATTCTACTTCCCGTCAGGATGCTGCCTGCCGCCTTTTTGCCTCCGCCACCATCTGATAAAGCCCCCCATTATACATGGTGAGCTGCTCCATCGTCAGGTCGCGATAAGGTGTCATCGGGCAAAGCGAGTCGACCACATCCCAGAAAGGTTCGATTTTTTCGAGCACTTCATCGACCGGTCCGCATTTGACAAACGCCTCGACCATCTCGTCGCTGACATTTTTGATCACGCGTGAGACGTCGCCATGTTCACCGCCGGCTAGCTGGCAGGCGCGGGCTTCGTCGCCGAAACCGATGGCATCGAAAAATGCTTCATATTCTTTATAGCCGACATAGGCGGCGACGGTCGCACGGCTGTCGTTGATCGCCTGTTGCTTGTCATCGTTGATCGCGATCCACGGCCAGGCGTTGACTTCTACGTCACTACGCTTGCGCCCGAAACGGGCAAGTTCGGCCTCGATGAACGGCTTTTTAGCGACGGTGTAATCCACCGTCCACAGCGCATGGACCATTAGTCCATCGCCGATCTCCAGCGCCATGCTGGTCAGTTTGTCCTTAAGCGCGGCGATCCAGATCGGGATTTCTTCCCGCACCGGTGGTGCGGTCAGCATCATCTCGGTCCATTCGGCATTGAAATATTCGCCGTGGAGCGGCTCCATGCCTTTATGGGCATTGGCATTGACGTATCGCACGACCTTCACGACTTCGCGTAAATGGGTGAGCAGCTTGCGCTTTGGCTCGCCGTAAATGCCGACAATCGCACTGTGCAGTGAAGTACCGAGACCTAGCACAAATCGTCCGCCGCTGATTGTATCCAGCTCCATTGCGGCAAAGGCTGTTTCAACGGGGCTGCGGGTTCCAGCAACAGCAATGCCGGTGGAGACCTTCAGCGTGTCGGTCATCGCCGCAACGGCAGCCATCGGCACGAACGGAGGGCCGTAAATTTGTAGCGAGAAGCAGCCTTCAAAGCCCACCGCTTCCATCTGTTTGGCAATCCCACCCATGACGGGTGCGGGCAGAATGGGCATAACACCCCACCACCGGCGTTCCTGCCCGCAAGCGTTGGTTAGTCTGCTCATTTGCCGTCGTATCCTATGATTTCACTGCAATCGGCGCTAACATTATCGCGGTAGGCAAAATCACCACGGGCCTGACGTTCAGCAAGCGCGGTCATCAGAACGCGGTATTTCTGTCCGGCTTCATCAAGCGGTGAATGCAGATCCTTACGCGTTTCCGGGTTCATATAGCGGGGGCTTTGCGGGCTGGTCATGGTGCTATCCTGCCGTGAAACCTTATAGCTCGCCTTGGGCATCAGATAGCGGAAGAGGTTTGATTTTTTCACATTGGACGTGTTCATCGCGTAGTCCAGCCGTGTCCGGTCGCGCGTTTCCGGAACACAGGGGTGAAACAATTGCACATTGTCGCCCGGTGAAAAACGACCATAGGCAATGGCGGCATGGCTGCGGAGATAGATGCGGATCACTTGGCGGACTTGCTGGACATCGCTCTTCACCCCGCCAAACCATTTCATGATCGGCGCAACCGATTTGTTGGTGCAGCGGCGCACCATCGTAATCGTTTCGCTGTCATAGAAAACTTCGACGACCTCTTTGTCCATTTTTTCGTCGCCCACCACATCGGCATGGAGGAAATCGGCATGGGTCAAATCGATCAGGTTTTCGAGGCTGAGCGGTGCTGTACAATCAAATCGCACCGTGCCAAGCATATGTTTGGGTAAGTTGCCCTCGGCAGGCAGATAGGGAATGCTCGGCAGATGCGCAGGGTCGGCATTGGCTGGGTTGCCAAACCAGCACCAGACATAGCCATAATGTTCCAACACCGGATAGCGGCCAGCAGCATCGCTGAAATCGCTTTTGTCGGTCGGGTCGGTGTCATTGGGATGGAATTCGGCGGCAACCGCAACGCCGTTTTCGCGCCATAGATAAAAGGGTTGCGAATAAACCGAACGGCGCGCCGGTTTGTCCACGACGGCAAAGCTGTGCGCAAGCGGGAACCAGGCGTCCTTTAGAACGATGTCATGCGGTACCCAATTGTTGACGGCCGCCGCAAAATTGCGCGGGTCACCAGCGATGGGGTCTGCAAAGTCTTGTTCGGGCGCAGTGTCCTTAATGTCCAACATGGCTGCTCTCTCCTCTTTAAGCTGCGACGTTGTGGGCAGCGGCTTGGTGTGATCGTATTTCTTCGCGCAAGGCGGCGGCATGGATGGATGCCGATGGTTTCAACGTCCGTAGTGCCGCGCCGTTGACTGAGGGTAGGATGCGGAACGGTGTGCCGAACCCCAACATTTTCGCCATCAGCCCGGGGCGTGTTGAGCCCAATTTTGCACGCCAACGTACTTGTGTAACCCCCCTTGCGGCGGGGACCGGCGCGACAGTTGCGGACAGCAGCGTATTGAACGCATTGTCGCGCAACAAAAGGTCAGTTTCGCCAGTTACGGGGTCGGTGCCGATCCGCAGCGTAATCGGGAAGTCGGAGCTAAACGGCGCTGGCCAATGCGGGCTTTTCCACTGGCATGACCGTTCAAGCACTAGCTTGCCGTTCTGCTCGGCCAGTTCGGACATCAGATACGGCGTATAGTGCACACCTTTGATCGCGATCACCAAAGCGGGGTCGTCAAACAACGCTGCGATCAGATGTTCATGGCTAAGCGAGACGTTTTCGGTGCCGGATAACGGCAGAGTTTCAGTCGTAGGCGAAACAGGGGCAGCGGCTTTTGCATTCAAGCAAATCCTCACGAACCCGCCGCCTTCCGAGACAGCAAACGGCACAGCGCGGTAAATCGGCGGGTATTTCTGCTCGCCTTTCAGGTTCGGTATGTCCACCAAACGACCGCTTTCTCCGTCATATGTCCAACCGTGATAGCCGCATTGGATCGCACCACTTGCCAGGACGCACCCGAGCGAAAGCGGTGCGCGGCGGTGTGGGCAGCGATCTTCAAGTGCGCGCACAAATCCGTCTTTGTCGCGCCACAGCACAACCGGTTGGTCGCCAATATCGATATTGATCGGCTTGTCTCCGGTCACTTCCTCGGATCGGGCTACCGCCCACCAGACATCCTCCGTCATCGCGAATCTCGCTGTTTTTGTTATCAGGACATTAAATTGACAGATGACAATTTATAAGTCAAGCTCGCAACATGTTCGATGCACCATCCGAAGTTATCACCGCTGCAACAGGCGACGCCCCTGCGCTGCGCCGTCGTGGACGCCCTGCGGTTGATACAGCGCATGCGATTGATGAATCGGTTTTCCTTGCCGCAGCATTCTCGATGTTTGCAGAACGCGGTTATGATGCGACCACATTGCGCGAACTGGCCCGTGACCTAGGCGTCAGCCACAATCTTCTCAACGTTCGCTTCGGCCTGAAAGCCAATTTGTGGAGAGCCGCTGTCGATTGGCGGATGGTTGAAGCCTCTACCTCCGTCGTCGCTGCATTTGACGGGGAAGGTGACGCCGAACAACGATTGCGCGATCTGGTCCGACGCTTTTGCGAATGGGCTACCGAAAACCGAGATATCGTCGCTATCAGCTATCATGAGGGGCAACGCGATAGCTGGCGGCTCGAATATATCGTGCAGACGTTCATCCGTCCGTTTCAGGTCCGGCTCGACGCGCTGATCGATGAAGTGCGCGCGGTGCGACCGGTGCATGCGTTATCGACAACCGCGCTGATGGCGTTGTTAGTGCAGGGCGTCGGCTTTTATTTCGCGGCGAGGCCGTTGCAGCTCAGGTTGGGTGAAACCGCCGATGCCTCGCACGAGACAGCGCTCATTCAAGCACGTCAGTTCGCAGATTTTCTGATTGGCGGTCTACTGACGACCGGCGTCTAGACATAATACAGGTTGGCGATGCGCTTCCGGTAAATTGCTGCCTTTTCGGGTTCGATCCCAAATTGCGGGACAACCGGAGTAATCGCATCGGCATATTGCGCGCGTTCAGCGACTTGCTCCTGCACCTCAGCGGCTGATCCCAGAATTGTGATTGCCGTGATCATTTCGTCAGGGCAGGCCTTCGCCATTGCATCGTAATCCTGAATAGCAAATGCCGCCTGAATTGCTTCAGCCTCTTTGCCAAAACCGATTTCGGCGAAGTAGCGAAGATATTGCGGCGACTGCGTATAGAAAGCGATGTTGGTTCGCGCATCGGCAATGGCTTCTGCGCGATTATCGTTAATGACGGTGAAAATCATCAGGTTGATCGTGACGTCGGTGCGCTTTCGGCCAGCTTTATTGAGACCCAAAGCCAAGGATTGACCAACTCTGTCGCGAAGCCATGCTGTGGTCCAAAGCGGGTGACCGAGTAAGCCGTCAGCAATTGCGCCCGCTTGTTCACACGCCTTTTCAAACACCGCAGGCAGGTAAATTGGAATCGCGGACCTTCGCGCTGGGCGCACCAACCGGAAATGCGAAAGGTCGAGCGTGTTATACTCGCCTTCAAGCCGCTTTAGTTCGCCCGTATGGCCCTGTTCAATTACGGCGCGGACTTGGCCGACGATTTCCCGCATATGCTTCAGCGGCTTGCCGTAGGGCATACCAAAGCTGCCCTCGATCTGGCTTTCCGCGCTTGATCCCAAACCCAGAACGACACGGCCATCGCTGATGTGATCGAGGTCGATGGCGCTACAGGCGGTCTCTAGCGGACTGCGCGTAAAGGCAAGCGCGATGCCGGTTCCGAGCTTGATCCGTGTCGTGACCGCTGCCGCTGCGGCAAGGGTAGTGAAAGGCGCGCCAAAGATTTGCGGCGCCCACACGCCTTCAACGCCTGCGGCCTCCCAGGATTGGACGAGTGGCACCAGCTCGCTTGCCGGCAATACCGGCAGCTCGGCCCAAACGGGTGTCCTTGGCATCAGTCTTCCTGTGCAATTGTGATGACAGCTCCTTTAAGCGCGTCGGTGACCGGGATTTGGCAACTCAGCCGGCTATTGGCGTTGCGGTGCTCCGAACTGTCGAGCAAATCATCTTCATCGGGACTGACCGGGACCAATTTTGCCAGGGTCGCGTCGTCGATATGGACATGGCAGGTGGCGCAAGAACAGCAGCCGCCGCAAAGTGCAAGCAACTCGTCGAAACCTTCATCGCGAAGTGCTTCCATAAGCGACAGACCCTCCGTTGCGGTGAACTCTTTTTCGCTACCGTCGCGCTTGACGACCTTAATTTGTGTCACGGTATTTGCTCCTTAAAAATCAGGTTATTTGACTTCCTTTTGAACCGAGAACCGGTCGAAATAGAATTGAAATTGGCTCCGGATATCCGCTGCCGCGATGTCAAAATCGCGTTCCAGATTGAACACGACGCGTCCTTTGACGCCGGGGTCATTGTCGGCATGATATTGGTGCAATGTAGCCAGTGTCGCGGCGTCCAAAGGCATATCTGCCTTTGCGTATATTTCAGCGAGGATTGGATTGGGGTCCTTGATCCATTCGTGAAAATACACATCGACCGTTTGTTCAGGCGGCAGGATGTGGTGATCGCGAACGCATCGTTCGAGCAAGGTTTTGTAGCGATCGATCCAATAGCCTTTGGACTCTTCAGGATCTGATTTCGTTCGCAACACCCGGGACGCGTAGAGCGCCATAGACAGCGACGAGCGGATCGAACCCACCGGGTCGCGGTGGGTAATAACATAAGTGGCGTCAGGGAACGTTGCGCGCAGGGCGGGCAATTGCTCCATATGCTGCGGGCATTTTATCACCCAGCGGTTTGGGCCTTTAAGGAAGGTCAGAACCTGCAAGCCTTTTTTGAGGTAGGCGTAAGTGCCGGTCTGATCATGGCTCAAATAATAGTCCCGCCATTTCGGCACATGCGCCATCCACTCGATCAGATAGGACGAGAAATCGAGCGCCTGAAGCTCGATATCCTCGCTGATATGGTCAGCGGTGAATTCGTGCATATACGCCATATAGGGCAACAACGCCTCAAACTGCTGCCACCCGGCATCGGCGCGTGTCCAGCGCGGATTCGGATCGGTCGCGGTTGGCGCGTCGGCGTCGGTTGGGACGGGGGCAATGGCTTCCCACCAAGGCAGTGACCGGAGGCGTGTGTCTGCGGACAGCAACCCGAGCAGATGCGTCGTCCCTGATCGAGGCGGCCCTGCGACAATGATCGGCCGGTCAATTTCAATGTCGAGAATTTCAGGGTGGCGTTTGCAGATGTCTTCGACGCGAAGCCGGTCGCTGGCATAGCGAAGGATCATCGTCCAAAGCCCCGCTTTACCGACGGGTGACAAAAATTCATCCTCGTTAATCGCTTCACACCAGATATTCAGCCGCTCGACGAAATCCATCGCGCCGAAGTCTGAAAGTCCGGTCTGCGCCTTGGCAGTTTCGAGAAATGTGTTAGTTGAAAAATCGAAGGTCGCTTGCGCTGCCCCGGCGAGCGCCATTTTCTGGGCATCGCTCAGCACTGGATTGCGCATATCGGTGATGTCGATCACTTCGCCGCTTTTCCCCGATCCGCTCACATGCTTCTCCCTTCGTTGCGTCGCTATCAACCGAGATAATTTAACCGCTTGCCCTACCCGAAGATATGCGGCCTGAAAGGGGCAACGGCGTAGTAACAGCAAAACAAATGCCGGAATGAGAGAGAGGACGCACGCGTCGATGGCCGAAAACCTGTTCGATTTGACCGGCAAGGTTGCATTGGTCACTGGAGCCAATTCGGGCTTGGGCTTCGGCTTTGCCGAGGCGCTGGCGCGTTCGGGGTGCGACGTCATCGTCTGGGGCCGACGCGCCGATGCCAATGAACGTGCAGCTGAAAAACTGCGGGCTTTTGGCGGACGAGTGCATGTCGAAAGCGTTGACGTTACAGACGAAGCGAACGTTGTTCGCGGGGTCGAGTCGGCACTGGCGGCAATGGGGCGGATTGATACCGTCGTCGCCAATGCGGGCATCGCCAATCAGGTGCCTTTCCACGAAATGGATTCCAAAACCTATCACGACTTGTTGAATGTTAATTTGCACGGCTCGGTCTTTACGCTGCGCGAGGTTGCCAAGCATATGATCGCGCGCGCCGATGCAGGCGACCCCGGCGGTTCGATGATATTGTGCGGCAGCGGTTCGATTTTTCAAGGCGTGCCGACGATGGCGCATTATGCGATTGCCAAAGGCGCGCTTAATTCTCTGGCCAAAACGTTGGCCTCGGAATTGGGACCAAAAGGCGTGCGCTGCAACGTCATCGCGCCGGGCTTCATCATCACCGAAATGACAATGGCGGACCCTGCGATTGGCAAAATGATTGCCGACATGGTCGCCGCCAAAGCGCCGCTGGGTAGAGCTGGCAATCCCGACGATCTTTGGGGCGCAGTCGTTTATCTCGCCAGTGATCTTTCACGCTACCACACCGGTGATACGCTCATCATCGATGGCGGCAAGATTGCGAATAACTGATGTTTGCTAGGCCCGCCGCAATTTATAGTCAGACCGCCTATGTCACCAATGACATGGAGCAGGCGCTGGTTGTGTTCCGCGATCAATATGATGTGCCGTCATTCTATGTTTTTGCCAATGATGCGCCGGGAATGGTGCAGTCGGACGGCGCGCAGCTCAAGATCGCGCTGGCACTGGTCGGCGGCGTTGAAATCGAATTGATCGAGCCGCAAGGCGATACCGCACCGATGTTTAGCGCCCCTTTGCCAAGCGACGGCAGTTTCGCGATCCGCTTTCATCATGTCGCGTACCGCGTTGAAGGCGACCTGTCGGATTTCGAAGCGCATATGGCGAGCATCGATTCCGAAAAACATCCCGTGATTTGGTCGGGCAGTCTGGGCGATATGATGCGCTTTGCCTATACTGACGAACGGGCGCTGCTTGGCCATTATGTCGAACATGTTTGGATGCACGCCGATTTGCGCGCGCAGATATCCGGAGCGATTCCGGTATATCCCGCGGTGAAAGATTGACTGATGACTGACCAGCTAACGCGTCTTAACTTCCGCGATATTGGCGGTTTGCCGACCGAAGCAGGCGGTTTCGTGCGGTCAGGTATCTTCTACCGGACCGAGGGGCCGAAGAATTTTGTCGGTCAACATCTTGAGGATTTGAAGGCGCTCGGCGTTCGCGCGATCTTTGACCTACGTTCAGACGGCGAGCGCGAACGCGATCCGCATGATTGGCATGACGATGATTGCCAGTGGCTTGCGCTCGATATGAATACAGACTTGCGCGCGGCGGATACCACCGAATGGGAACGGCTGCGCGATGATCCCGATCCAGCACTCAGCCAGCTTGTCATGAGCCAAAATTATGCGGCGATGCCGGGTGCATTACTGCCGCACTGGTCGACGCTCGCGAAAACGCTGTTGGACGGTGCGGTACCTGCGATTATCAACTGTACGGCGGGCAAGGACCGCACCGGAGTTGCGGTTGGGCTGTTGCTAAAAACCGTGGGAGTCACGCGCGATGCGATTCTTGCGGACTATTTGAAGTCCGATATTTTCGGCAAAAACATGGTCCTGCAAGGCTCAATCGAGCAAGGCTTTATGGAAAGCTTTGGCTTTATGCCCAACCAAGCGGCGGTTGACGCGCTGATAGGGGTTGATGCTGTATATCTCTTGGCTTCGCTTGATCAGATCGAAACAAAATGGGGCGGAATCGAAGGCTATTGCGATGCAGCGGGGGTGACTGCCGCGATGCGAACAGAGCTATCGCGGTTGCTGACAACGGACACAGATATCGTGAAACATGAGAAGGAAATATGATGGCGAATGCATTTTCAACAGGCGGTGTGATTGGATTGGGCGGAATTGGCGGCGGCGTGGCCAAGTGCCTGCAACGCTCCGGTCAATTGAGCGCGATTTATGATGTCCGCGCCGAATCAGCCGCCAATGTCCCGGGAGCGCCAGCGATGTCGGCGAGTCCGCGCGACTTGGCAGCGGCATCGGATTGCGTACTGATTGCAGTGCTGAACGGCGCGCAGACAATAGCGGTTTTGTCCGGTCCCGATGGTGTTCTTGCAGCGAAAAAGCCAGGGCAGATGGTCATTCTACTCTCGACCATTTCGATGAACGACCTCGAAACCTCGCAAAAACTGTGCGCAGATGCGGGCGTGACCTTGCTAGATTGCGGCGTCACCGGCGGTCCAAAATCGGGTGAGAATGGCCTGATCTGTCTGGCCGGCGGGAGTGATGCGGACATGGCAGCAGCCAAACCGATCTTTGACGGCTTTGCAGGGTCGGTGATCCACATGGGCGGTCCAGGCACAGGAATGGCTGCCAAGATCGCACGCAATACAACCTTTTTTGGCTGTATGCGGGCTGGCTATGAAGGAGCAGTCATCGCTCGCAATTACGGTGTTGACCTGACCCAGTTGCGTATGGCGCTATCCGGCGACGCGGATTCCGGTGGTGGCCTTGAAGGCGCATTGTCGATGATCGTTCGTCCCGACCCAGCGGGTAATGAGCAGGAAACCGGCGTGCGCAATTATTTCATGAGCCTAATGCTCAAAGACCTTGAAGTCGCCATTGAGGAAGCCGCAAAGTTTGGCGCGCGGCTGCCAATGGTAGAATTGATCCGCGACAACGCGCTGTCGACTTCCGGCTTGGAATATCCGCTGGGCCAACCGCTCTAACATTTGATGAAGGATAAAATTATGAACGAACAAGATTGGGACAAGGGCATAGAGGTCTTTGACGCCGTTTATGGCCCCGGCGCGTCAGAAATGACTACACCGTTCAAACATAAGCGGTTCAACCAGGAAATTGTCGGCAACCAGTTTGCCAATCTGTGGGGTGACCCGGCCATGTCGATCCGCGACAAGCGGTTGATGGTGCTTGGTGCGACTGCGATGCTGGGCCGCGCTGACCTCATCGAAATTCAAATGACGGGCGCTCTGATCAACGGCGAATTCACTGACGATCAGCTTGATCTGATCCCGCATTTCCTTTTGTTCTATGCAGGTGCAGGCAACACCACGGCGCTGTTTCGCGGAATTGAAGCGGCCAGAGCCAAGGTTGCCGAAATGAAAAGGGATGCGTGATCTTGCGCGCCTGCCGCTTGACGGAACTGCCTTTGCGGCAAAATACGGACCGTGGGCCGTTATCGCAGGTGCATCCGAAGGTACTGGGTCGTGCTATGCAGAGGAACTGGCGGCGATGGGGATCAACCTCGTGCTCGTCTCGCGCCGCAAGGATGCGCTTGACGCTCTTGGCGACCGGTTGAAGGCAGAACACGGCGTAGACTATCGCTCTGTGTCACAGGATCTGACTGCGACCGACGCGGGCGCGTCGCTGCTCGCGGCAACTGCGGACCTTGATATTGGCTTGTATATTTCAAACGCTGGCGCCGACGGCGCTGGTAACAGTTTTTTGGACACTGAAACCGAGCGGTCACACCGGTTGGTGCGCATGAACATCGGCACGTTAATTGAAACCACGCATGGTTTCGGCAACCGGTTTCGTGCGCGCGGCGGTGGCGGGATATTGATCATGGCATCGGGTGCGGGGCTAGGCGGTCAACCGATGCTGGCGATGTATGCCGGTACAAAGGCGTTCGAGATATGTTTTGCTGAATCGCTTTGGGGCGAGCTGGGCGATGCGGATATCGACGTGATTGCGATTGCCGCGCCACTCATGAACACGCCAACGTTGCAGCGCGCGACCGAGGGCATGGGCTTCGATCTGAGCATCGCTTACGACCCCGCCGATGTCACACATAATGCCCTAGTCAGCCTTTTTGCAGGCAAGCCTGTGCTGATTGTACCTGACGGTCCCGGCGAAGAGAATTTGCCCGCAGTTGAAGCGGCGCGGATCGAGCGGGCTACTGCGTTCAAGCAATGGGCAAAAGCCTACACCGGTTAAATACGGATAACAGTGAAGACCTTAGGAGAGGCGCCATGGAAAGACTTCAAGGCAAAGTTGCCATCGTAACGGGCGGCGGCGGCGGCATAGGTTCCGCAGTCGTGCGCCGCTTTGTATCCGAAGGGGCAAAGGTCGCCGTTGCCGACGTATTTGCTGACTCTGCAAAAGCCGTTGCCGAACCGCTCGGTGATGCCGCCATCGCGGTGCAGTTCGATGCGTCTGATCCGGCCTCAGTTGAGGCAATGGTGGAAAAGACCGTCGAGCATTTCGGACGGCTTGACATTCTCCATAACAACGCCGCGATGACCGATCCCGTTAAATCGCAGCAGGATACCGATGCAGTGACGATTCCGCTCGAAATCTGGGACGAGATTATCGACGTCAACCTGCGCGGTTATTTGCTTGGGTGCAAATATGCGATCCCGCACATGATTTCGGGCGGTGGTGGGTCGATCATCAACACCGCGTCAAATAGCGGCAGTGCAGGTGATCTCGCGCGTATTGCTTATGGTGCCTCCAAGGGTGCGATCATTACGATGACCAAATATATCGCGACGCAACACGGCCTGCAAAACATCCGCTGCAACTCGGTCGCACCCGGCGTGGTCTTGACCGAGGCTTTGAGCAAAACAGTTCCGGGGCTCGCCGATATTATCAAGCGGCATATCTTGACGCCCGAATTCGGGGTTCCCGATGATATCGCAGCACTCGTCGCGTTCCTTGCCTCGGATGAAAGCCGCTACATTACCGGCGAGAATATCTCGATCTCGGGTGGCGGCCTTTCGCACCAGCCACATTATGCCGACCTGATGGACTTCATGGCGCAGGCGATGAAATGACTATGCTGAGCGTTGCCGGTTTGGAAGCAGAAGCAAGGGCGGCAACTGGTCTCACCGACTTCGGCCCGGATACCGGTTGGCGCGAAGGGCTTGTTCGATTGGTGAATGCTGTTGAGGCGATGAACCCGCCCGACCAGCTTCGCCATATCGCGCAGCATAATATCGTGGGGCAATTGTCCACGCGGCTTCGTTTTGTTGAGGACGACCGCAAATATCCCGACATAGCGCGCCAAGATGTTGGTGCGCCGCTAATTGTTGTCGGTCTGCCGCGCACCGGAACGACAATCAGCTATGATTTGCTGTGCCTCGATCCAGAGGCGCGCGCGCCGCGTGAATGGGAATGGTATGTTCCATGGCCGCCAACCGATGCCACGACCTTTGATAGCGATCCTCGCATCGCGGTAGTCAAGGCGATGTATGACAATTGGCTGCAGCACGCGCCGCAGTTGCTCGATATACAACGGTTCGATTGCACCCAGCCGGGCGAGTGCAATCACGGGATGCAATATCATTTTGGCAGTACCAACTTTGCCGCAGAACTGGGCGTGCCGGACTTCGCCAAGTGGCTGCGTGAGAACAGGGTGCAGGGGCAGTATACCTCGCACAAGCGGCTGCTCCAGAATTTTCAATGGAAGGGGCCAAAAGGCCGATGGACTCTGAAGTCACCCCAGCATCTTTTTGATTTGCCTGCCTTGCTCGAAGCATATCCAGACGCAATGCTGGTGTGGACTCACCGCGATCCTGCACTGACATTCTCGTCGCTATCGAGCTTTATTGCGGGCTTTCTTGCAGCCTTTGGTGGCGACAAGGACAAGACGGCAATTGGCCGCGAGGTGGTGGACACATGGATTGCAGGAATGACTCGCGGGCTTGCAGCGCGCGCTGATCCCGCGATTGAGGCGCGCATTATTGATCTGGCGCACAAGGATGTTGTGGCCAACCCCAAGGCAGCAATCCAGCGGATTTACGACAAGTTCGGCCTGGCATTTTCGGAAGCGCACAAAGCGCGCATCGACCAGTTTCTAGCCGACAATCCAGCGGCCAAGCGCATGGGCAAACATAAGCATAGCCCCGAGGAATATGGCATCGACGTAGATGAGGTGCGGGTGCGGATGAAGGATTATTTCGACCGTTTCGGTCACCTGCTGGGGAGGCCGGAATGAGCATTCTTGATCGGTTTCGTCTCGATGGCCGCACCGCAATCCTGACTGGCGTTGGCCCCGGTGTTGGGGAGCATGTCGCCAAGGCCTACGCAGAACTTGGCGCGAATGTGGTCATTTCGGCACGCTCGCCAGACCGGCTTGAGAGGATTGCCGGAGAGATCAACGCGTTGCAGGGCGGACGGGCGTTGGCTGTAACAGCGGACGCAGCAAACAAGGCCGATCTTGGAAATCTCGTGACCTGCGCGCGCGACGCTTTTGGTCCGATCCATATCGTCTTCAACAATGCGGCGGCAGGGGTAGTCTATGCGCATGACGGCGGACTGTGGGCAAATAGCGACGAGGTCTGGAAAACCGCGATGGACGTCAACGTGATGGCAACATGGAGACTGACCGAACTGACTGAGCCCGACATGAGAGCGCACGGCAACGGCTCGATCATTTCGGTGCAGAGCTGCGGAGGTTTTACACCGATCCCGCCGGCGGTAGCCTACGGCGTTAGCAAGGCCGCATTGCTGTTCCTCGTGCGCGAGCTGGCGAAGACACAAGCCCCGCATACGCGGATCAACTGCCTGTGCGTTGGCTCGATGAGTCCTGACGGGCAAGAGGCGGAAATCCACAAAGGCTTGGGCCTTGCCGAACGCAACGCAATCAAACGCTTTGGCGCGGCTGACGAAGCCGTTGGCGCAGCGATTTTGCTGGCGAGCGATGCCTCAAGCTATACTACGGGTAGCACCATCTTCACCGAAGGTGGCCGCGTCGGTACGATCTCGTGAGCAATCCGCTTTATACCGCCGACCAAGAAGCCGCCGAGAGGCTGGCGTTGCGACTGATTGAACGCACAGACGTCCGCACAGCGCGTGAATTGGCGCGACTAGGGATGCTGGCCGATCCGGCTGCAAAGACGATTGATGGCTCATTGGGATTGGACCGAGCGCTGGACCAATGGGTGCTGGCGCTCGCCATGCGGGAGGCGAATGGCGATACCGCCGATCCCAAAGTCGTCTGGAATGTGTCAAATCCACCGCGCAGCTGGTTCGGCCATGTCTATCACGGCGCAGCGGTAGCGGTTGATAATCCCGACAATTTCAACCGCGAAATTCCGATTGATGGTGCTGGTCATTACGAGATTGATTTGCGCTTCTCCCCCAACCCGCCGCAATTCAGCATCGTGATCGAAATGGAACCGGAGCATCATGCCGGTTTGGGGCGCAACATTGGCGCGCTGACATTGCAGCAATTATTGCCGCATTGTGACGCGGATGGCGGTGTTACGGTGACGGTCGGGCCTGAACCGGGCGGACTGTTACACCTACAAAGCGAGGCAGGCCGCATCCAGATTTACACCCGCGACAGTCAGGCCGATTGGACCCAGCGGCCCGCCGAAGTCAGCGTCCGCCGGCTTGATCAGCCAACGGGTTGGAAGCCACGAAGTGAAGATGAGATCGCCGCCGTTATCATCGCAGACATGCCCGCCTGGATTCGCTTCTGGAGCAGTTTCAAAGACGATTTTCTGGGCTTTCCCGACCCCAACCGGTTGGTCGGCCCCAATGGCCGCGACGGCAATTGGGGGTATTTGGCGGGTGGCCGGTTCGCGGTCGCGGATGATGAAGCCGTGCTTGTGACGCTTGACCCTGCCGGCAGTTATTATACCGGTTTTCAGATCACCGATCCGTGGACAATCGCGCCTGACCCGATGCTGCGGCTTGCCAGCCTAAACAAGTCGCAATGTGTGCTGAATTCCGATGGTACCGTGACTTACGCAATCGCACTCGCCGACCCCGGTATTGCGAACTGGATAGATACCTGCGGGCTGCATGACGGATGGATGCTGACGCGGTGGCAGGGGGTGCCTGCCGACGCCGCCATGGAACCGCTGATTCGGGAAGTCCGGCTGGTAAAGCTGGATGCAATTCCAGGCGACATCCCGCGCGTGGATCTGGACCATCGGCGTGCGCAAATAGCAAAACGTGCGAGCGGTTTTGCAATGCGGACGAGTGCAGAGGGATGGCAGGATGCAACCTGAGGGGTCGATCATCGAGCTGTGCCATGTCACCCGCGATCTGGATGCGGCGCTGCTGCACTGGACGCGTGATTTGGGGGCAGGGCCGTTTTTCGTGTTCGACGTTCCCGTCCTCCCCGGCCAGCTTTATTATGGACAGCCAACCGAGGTGTCGATGCGCGTCGGCTTCGGCTTTTCAGGCGGTGTTTTGATAGAACTGCTTCAGCAAACCAACGACGGCGCGTCGCCATTTCTCGATTTTTTGAGGACACGCGGTGAGGGATTGCACCACATCATGCCGCGAACGGATTTTGACACTGGCTATGCGCGGCTGTCGGCGGCGGGGCATCAGGTGGCATATTCGGGAACGATGCCGGGTGGCGAACGCTTTTGCCTATTCGATACCCAAACGGCCAATGGCTGCTATGTTGAGTTGATGGAACTTTCGGAAGCAATGCAGGGCTCACTCGCATTAATGGAGAAAGCGCATCTAACGTGGGATGGGGTAACTGACCCTGTGCGCAATATGGAGCGGCTCGCCGAACTCGCCGGTTAAAGCTTCCCGCTTCCCATCGCGGCGAACAGCTTCTGGAAATCGGCGTAGCTTGGCTGATGCGCGGTGACGCCGCCGTCGATTGGGATGGCGGCGCCAGTGATGAATTTGCTTTCGTCACTCGCAAGGAAGGCCACTAGATTGGCAATGTCTTCTGGTTGCCCCAGTTCGGGCGTGAGGTGATGCGACAGCAAGATATCCTTCACCACATCGGGCGTTGATTCCACTGCCAGCGGGGTCAACACAAAGCCGATGACCATACAGTTAGATCGCACATTTTGTTTGCCATATTGCGTGGCAATCATCCGGTTGAGTTGAATCAAAGCCGCTTTGGAGGCGCCATAAGCCGTCAGCGTTGCTTCGCCTTGGACGCCAAAGCCCGATGCGCTGTGGATGATTGATCCGCCGCCACCGGCAATCATATGCGGAATGACATATTTGCTCATCAACATCGCGCCGCGCACATTGACTGCCATCGCCATGTCCCATGCTGCGACGTCAAGGTTGACGACATCGAGGTCCTTCTGGCGTTGAGCATCGTTCTGTATCGCCGCGTTATTGTGGAGAATGTCGATCCGGCCAAATCGCTGGGTCACCGTGCTGGCCAGTGATCGAACGGACTCTTCATCTGTAAGATCAACCGCGAACGCCACTGCGCCAGCTATCGTGGCAGCAACGCCCTCGACCGCCTTTGCGTCAATGTCTGCGAGAATGACGGTTGCACCGTCAACGGCAAGCCTTCGCGCCGATGCGGCCCCAATACCTCCAGCAGCACCCGTAATGATGGCAACGCGATTGTCTAATTTTCCAGACATAGATACTCCTCAGTTGGCATCCACCATGTACGGGTCGCTGTGTCCACCTGCCAAACGGAAGGTTGGCATCGGTTTGCACCATCTCATACCGGCCACATAGATAAAATACGGGGAGGGGACCCGATGCCGACTACTATCGTTCCAGTGCCTGTCATGCCGGCACCGCCCGTCGCAGGGGCCGCGTTTTTGATCGGCACGATTGTGATCATGACGGGCATCCTGCTGTGGTGGGCGTTAGGTGGGGAGCGGAAGCGTCAGGGATGGGTGTTGCCGTTGATCTTTGCTGGCACGGCATTGTCCGCCGTGATGATCGAGCCGGTTTACGATAACACGCTGCTTTACTGGTATCCCGACGTTAATAATCTGGCCTTTTTCCGGGCTTACGACCGCACAATCCCGTGGTTCGTGCCCTTGGGCTATGCGTGGTTCTTTGGCGGGTCGGCCTATCTTGTCTGGCGGGTGATCGAGGGCGGAGCGTCAACTGCCAAAATCTGGAAATTATTTGCTGCCACCGCTGTCGTTGACTGGCTCGCGGTGTCGATATGCGAATGGCTCAATCTCAGCGCATTTTATGGCAACCAGCCGTTCCACATTTTCGGCTCGCCAATCTGGTTTTCATTCTGCGATGCGACCGGCGGTTTTGTGCTTGGCGCTGCACTCGCCGTGTTTATGCCTTATCTGAAGGGGGCGAAGCGTTTGTGGCTACTGATCTTGCCGAGCTTTACTTATGCCTCGACACTTGGATCGACGACCGCGCCGGTTTCGCTGGCGCTCAATTCCGGCTGGTCAACGCCGGTGGTGTGGGCAGGCGGCACCGCGACGATGCTAATGTGCATGATCGCCATCCATGTTATCGCCCAAATGTCGGACGCACGGCAAAAGGCAAACGCATGAAGCGGTTTTCGGGGCGAGATTGGTGGTTCATCCTCCTGTTCGGCGCCATCTATATGTTCAACTTTATCGACCGGATGATTATCTCTGTTGTCGGTGAGCCAATCCGGCGTGAATTCGGCCTGTCTGATCTGCAATTGGGCATCATGGGTGGAGTTGCCTTTGCGCTGTTTTACGGCGGTATTGGCATTCCGCTGGCGCGGCTAGCAGAGCGCATCAACCGGGTAGGCATTGTCGCGACGGCAACCGCATTATGGTCAGTGATGACGATGCTGTCAGGCATAGCAGGAAATTATTGGCATCTGCTGCTCGCGCGCATGGGTGTGGGTATCGGAGAGGCGGGTTTTACACCGCCCGTCGTGTCAATGATCGCAGATCGGTTTGCGCCGGAAAAGCGGGCGACGGTGTTTTCTTTGATAGCCGTGGGCGTTTCGGTCGGCGGCGCGGTGGGTGCCCTGGGTGGCGGCTGGATCGCGCAGAACCATGGCTGGCGCATGGCGTTTCTGGTGATGGGTGCGCCGGGGTTGCTGCTGGCTTTGCTGCTTTGGCTGACAATAAAGGAACCGGACCGGCAGAATGCGGACGGCGCGGCCCCGGCCTTTGGCGCAGTGCTGCGGCGCGTTGGCAAGTCGCGGGCGTTTGTGACCTTCACCTTTGGCAGCGGCATCGTTGCTTTGGTGGGATTTGGCCTCAACCTTTTTTTAATCCCGCTTCTGGTCCGCCGCTTTGGCTTTGACCTGAAGGACGCCGCCATCACTTTTGCTCTGACGTTTAGCGCCGCGACTGCACTTGGCGGTGTGGTCGGCGGGATGCTGGCAGACCGGTTCGCGACTAACGATCACCGGCGTTATGGCGTGCTACCGATGATATCATCGGCGCTTGCCTTGCCGCTATATCTCGCAGCGATTTATCAGGATGACTGGCGGTTCATGGCGGTGTTGTTGTTTGCAGCAACCTTCTGCCTCTATGCCTTTTTGCCCACGATTATGACGGTCACGCAGCGGTTGGTCGAACCCAGGATGCGTGCGACGGCGGCGGCAATCCATGCCTTTGGTCAGACCGTATTTGGTCTTGGCTTGGGCTCGGTGTTTCTCGGGTGGATGAGTGACCGTCTGGCGAGCGGGCATTATGGCACGGGATATGCAGTTGAGTGTTTGGCGCGCAAGGCAGGGGCTCCTTCTGCGGCCTGTGCGGCATCGTCCGGCACCGGTTTGCAGCAAGCGCTTCTCTGGCTCGGCCTGTTCTTGCTACTGGCCATTGCCAGCTATTGGGTTGCCGCACGCAGCATCGCCGGTGAAATTTCTGCACTTGAGGACGATAAACCCGAATGACGGATATTTATGACGCAGTTATCGTTGGCGGTGGCCATAATGGCATGGCAGCCGCAGGCTATCTCAGCCGGGCAGGCAAAAAGGTTGTGGTTGTTGAACGCTTGGACAAAGTCGGCGGAATGACCAGTTCGGGCTATATGATCGCCGATGCACCAGGTTATCTGGTGACACCATGTGCAGTGGAATTGCTGTTTGCGCGCGGGTCCGGGATCATCGAAGATCTGGAATTGAAGAAGCACGGGCTGACGACAATCGACCCTGATCCGAGTTACGCCTATCTCCACCCGGACGGCCAATCGATCGCGCTCTTTCGCGACTACAAACGGACAGCCGACGATATTGCACGCATCCATCCGGGTGACGGCAAGCAATATCTGAAGTTCATGGAAGTCATGGATGCGATGATGGACATTGGCTTTCCGATCATGATGGCGGAGCCCGGCAAGCCCGATTTCCGCAACCTGACCAAGATGATTGGCAGTGTGGTTCGCAATGTGCGGTTGAAGGATCAACTGATTGCGATCTCCAAAGCGACCGCGGATCAGGTTGCGTGTGAGTGGTTCGAGCATCCCGCCACCATTGCTCTGCTCAATGGTATCGCGGCGGGCGCAGGACCGGTGGATGATGACGGCAACGCGGCAGCCTATATGATCTTTGCCGTGACGCACCGCTTGGGCACAGGCAAGCCTGTTGGCAGCCTGCAGGCTTTTGCCAATGCAATGGCCAAAAGCATAACCGAGAGCGGAGCGGAGATTTTGCTGGGCGCACCTGTTGCCGAAATCCTGATCGAAAATGGCGCAGCAAAAGGTGTGCGCCTCTCTGACGGGCGGGTTTTGCGGGCGAAGGTTGTTGTTGCAACCAGCGATCCCAAAACGACCTTTGCCATGACGACGCCGGGCGCGGTCGATCGGCAGTTGATGCGACGGATCGAGCATGTCCCGTCCAACCGTTCAAATGCAGCGCCATTTCTTGCCAACGTCGCGATGAAGGCGCCGCTGAAGCTGAAAAAGCATCAGAATATGCGGCATGATGATGCAGATTTGAACAAGGCGGTCGGGCTGATCGGTCTTGCCGACGATGTGCGCCACAGCTTTGCAACGGCGCGTCGCGGGGACATTCCGGACCGGCATGCCGTGTCACTAAGCCCGCTGTCCAACATTGATCCGACGCAGGCACCACCGGGCTGCTCCATTGCCTATCTCTATCTGCCGGCAATGGCGGTCGATGCGCGTGAAGGCTGGTCTCCCGCGCTTAAGGACAAGACGATGGCATCAATCATTGCGCAACTGTCCGAATATTATGACGGGTTCCAGCATGAGGTTGGCCGCTTCGTTGAAACCGCACGTGAGCGTGAAACCCGGCTGAATGTTAGCAATGGGTGCGTTACCCATGTCGACTTCGGGGCACTGCGGGCGGGAACTCACAGGCCTGCCACAGGATTTGGTGGTCCTAAGCCTGCTGTGCCGGGATTGTTTCTGGGCGGGGCAGGGAGCCATCCCGGCGGCGGTGTTTCGGGCATCGCCGGGCGCATTGCTGCCAGCAGGTCGCTGCGCTATCTGAAAAAATTGTGAACCACGTAGCCATCATTACCGGAGCCGCAGGCGGAATGGGGGCGGCGATTACCCGTCGTCTTGTCAAGACCCGGACCTTATTGCTGTCCGACGTAGACCGTGATCGCCTTAATGCGGCGACCGCGCAACTCATCGCTGAAGGGTACCAGGCGCACGCCGTCTGCGGCGACCTTGCTGATCCGCAGGTTTCAGACGTACTCGCCGAGCACTGCGCAGCCCTTGGCCCATTGGCAACACTAGTCAACGCTGCTGGATTGTCTCCGGTTCAAGCTGATTGGCGGACCATAATCGCAGCCAACATAGTCGCGCCGCAACGTTTGTTGAGTGCATTTCAGCCAATACTCCAAGATGGCGCCGTTGGCATAATGATTGCTTCGGTCGCAGGTCATCTTGGGCCTGTCGACGCCGCTGTTCAGGTTTTGTTGGATGACCCATTGCAACCCAATCTCTGCGATTTGCTTGAGCCGTTGCTTGTGGAAATCATCGCGACGCACGGCGGCACAATGGAAGGCCAAGCCTATTCTGCTTCGAAGCGGGCTGTTATCAGGATGTGTGAGCGCCGGGCGCTTGACTGGGGTGTGTTCGGTGCGCGCCTAGTGTCCGTATCTCCAGGCGTTGTCTGGACGCCCATGGGGCAGGAAGAAGCCGCTAGCGGACACCGCGCGCAAGCAATGGCGGACGCGACACCTATGGGACGCTGGGGGACGGCAGATGATATTGCCGGAACGGTCGAGTTTCTTGCGTCCGATGCCGCCAGCTACATTACCGGTTGCGACATCCGCGTAGATGGCGGAGCAGTTGCCGCGATGCGGGGGGCGAATTTTTAGCCTTTCCGGTCGATCCAGTCGTTAATCTGGTTCCAATGCAGGCTGCGGTTCGAGGCAAAATTCTGACAATGGGCTGCATTTTTCAGTATTTGCAACTCGATGCTAGGAGACTTGCCAAAGTATGCAGGCTCAAGCTCGGGGGCAGGGCTGGTGTCAATTTCGCTCTGAACTATCAGCACAGGAACGGCGATTTGTGCCGAGGCTTCGTGAACTATCCCCGGCGTCAAAGCGTCACGGCCGAGGCAGGCAGGAGTCGTCGATCCATTGGCCTCATCGAACTCAATCAGCTCTGTTGGTACATCTGACCAATAGAAAAGCTTCCGCATGGGTTCTCGCGGGGTGGCGAGATAGCCTGATGGTATCAACCCTGCTTGCAGCGACGCGACATCAGTATCGCCAAGCACCATCGGCTGATTTGACCAACCCAGCACAGCAACGCGGTCCAGCCCCTCGTGCGCTGCAGCTTGCGTGATAATCATCAACCCGCCCATGGAATGGCCAAGGCCAGTGATTGAAACCGGACGAGCCAGTTCGGCGACGCAATGCACAAGTGCGGCGTTGTGCGCAGCCGCAATTTTCATTCTGTCTAATCTGCTTTCAGGCTCGGGCGTGCTGCTTTGGCCCATGCCGAGCATATCGATGGCGAGTACCGCTTTCCCATGCCCTGTGAAAAAGCGCGCAAAGCCGTAACTATCATTGGCAAAATGGGGATGCCAGTAATGACGGTTGTAGCCGCCACCGTGGACTGCAAAAATCAGGTCTAACTGGCCGCTCGGCATTTCTTCGGGCAGGTGGAGTGTCGCGGCGATATGGGCAGGCTCACCGATATCAACCGCAAAAGTAACATCGATCATCATGTCAGTCGATTTCATGCAGCGGCGATCCCTGTTAAAGGTCGCAATCTGGCTAGGAATTACGAGCGTTCACCTGCCGGTGGAAAGGTTGCGTGCGGCAGTAAAAGGCGAGCTTAAGCAACTTCAAGCCGGAGGAATGGGAAGCATGGCAGGTGACGGTCTCGAATGGGAGCAATTGATGGACGATTTGCGCCCATTGGGTGATGCAATGCGCGCGCGCATTCCCAAACGGTTACGTGGTAATCGAAAGATTATGGCAGAGTCGATGCGGCTCTTGTTGTCAGGTTTCGCACGCGCCAGTTCGGATGCTTTAGTCGGCGACAGGCGGCATCCGATGTTCGTTCCTGAACTCAATATCATGCAAAATATCTTTCAGCCAAATGCCGACACGATTTATAAAAGCTGCCTGATTGAAAAGGGTGGCAGTTATTTGCTTAAAGGAGACCGCGGCACTACTAGAATGATGATCCTGGCCCAAATGGGGCCGGACACCCTGCGCACAGGCAAGCATCACCCCGTTCTCGATCAGCACAATTTTGACGCCCTACAAATCGATGCTGAAGGCAATTTCGAAGTCGTCATTTCTCCTGAAGAACCGGCGGATCATAAAGGCGATTGGTGGCCCCTTAACGCGTCTTGCGAAAAATTCATGATCCGCATCGTAAGCTGCGATTGGGGCGTCGAGCGCGAACCACGCTTTGGCATTGTGCGGCTGGATGTTCCCGAAGCCAAGGGCCGACCGTCGACTGATGCGCTTCATTGCGCATTTGCAGAAATGGCGGGCATCACTCAAGTGTGTGCGTTAGCCTTCCCAACGCACGTCCAAGAACTGCGCGATGAAGGCTTTCTCAATGCGCTGAAGGTCTTCGACGTATCGCAAATGTCGGGCCTGCAAGGGCAAAGCTATTATGAAGGCGCTTATGAACTGGCCGATGATGAGGCACTGATTACAGAGGTCAAAATACCTGAGGCCTATAAATATTGGTCAATCATTCTGACTAACGAGCTTTACGAGACGACTGATTGGTACAACAATCAGTCCAGCCTGAACGACATGCAGGGGGTAATCGACAGCGATAGAATTTTCCGCACGGTCATATCGGCTCGCGATCCCGGCGTACATAACTGGCTTGATACAGCAGGCTATGAAAGCGGCGCTATCCAGGGTCGGTGGTTTGGCGCAAATGCAACGCCCAATCCCAGTATACGCAAGGTGAAACTTGTGGATGTATGGGATCATTTGCCAGCTGTAACGAAGCGCGTCTCGCCCCAAGATCGCGCCATTGCCTTACGCAATAGGCGCATCGCGGCGCAAATGCGGGCTATTTGGTAAATTGCCAACCTATCGTTGGAAAGGCTAAGCTAGACGCTGCTAGCCCTAACTGCAAAGCGTAGAATTCAGGAGAGTGACAATGGCATCCGCCGCACCGACAACATTACCGCCGCATGTAAAACCCGAAAACGCATTGGCCTCGCCATTTTTTGCGCGCAAAGTCGTGAAGGATTGCCCTCAGGAAACGCTCATCCCAGAAATGCACGCGACTTTGGGGCCTATAACTTATATCACCAATATTTTTCCCGGTGATAAGCCGGGCTGGCTGCTAACCGGTTATGAAGACACGATGGCGATGCTTCGCAACGTCGATGATTTTACCAAGAACGGCATGGGCCAGTGGTCACAGAGCATTGGTGAAAATTGGTTGGTGCTACCCACCGAAGTCGATCCGCCAATGCACACCCACTACCGAAAGGCGCTCAATCCAAGTTTTTCGCCGCAAAAAATGGCGGCAATGAAGGAAGATCTACGCGGACGCGCCATCGACCTGATCGATAAATTCCGTGATCGCAAAGAATGCGATTTTGTTAATGAATTTTCGGAGCGCTATCCAATATACATCGTGCTTGATCTGCTCGGTTTGCCTCAGGATCGCATGGCCGAATTCCTTGTGTGGGAAAAAAACATGCTGCATACCAATGATTGGGAAGTGCGCAAAGCAGCTGTTAAAAATGCGGTTGATTATTTGAAAGGCGAAATTGCCGCCCGCCGCGTGGCACCGCGTGACGATTATATCTCGAAACTCTTTGATCTTGAGGCTGAAGACGGTCGGAAATGGAACGATGAAGAAGTGCTTGGCCACTGCTTCAACCTGTTCCTTGGCGGACTTGATACGGTGACTACGATGCTTGGCAATATCGTTACCTGGCTGGCGCGTCATCCCGAACAACAGCAGCAGCTTCGCAGCAATCCAGACCAGATCGTACTGGCGGTTGAAGAATTTCTTCGCGTATTCGGGCCTGTGACCGCGTTCCGGATTGCGACAAAGGAATTGGAAATTCACGGGCAGAAAATCATGCCGGGCGAATATGTTTCCGTCTGTACGCCGGTCGCAAATCAGGACCCCAAGATGCACGATAATCCCTCGGAAGTGCGCTTTGACCGCAAAGCGCCGCACATCGCCCTTGGTGGCGGAATCCACAAGTGTTTGGGGATGCATCTGGCCCGGTTTGAGTTGCAGGTAGCACTTGAAGAGCTATTGAAAGCTATCCCCTCGTTCCGCGTCAAGGATGGGTTTGACCTTGGTTATTTCGTCGGCAACATCACTTTTGTGCCGGCGCTTGAGCTGCAATGGGATTGATTAGGCTGTGTGCATATCGACGTGGAAGCGGGAGAGGCGTAGCGATGCGAACTTCCATCCATCATCTGACCGGTGGTATCTTTCGTGATATTGCCCGTAGCCGGTGATAGATGCGATGCCTGGGATAGGCGATTTGCCCGGTTGCCATACGACACGGTCCTGCATTGCCCAGACTCCTTCTGCGGCGTCTTCACTAAGCAAGGTAATTTCAGGTGTGTGCACCTGATGGCTTGAGACAGCATCTACGACGGCGATACGAATTTGCTCGATAATCGCAGCGCGTCCATGGAGAGGAGGGTTTCCAGTGTCTTGCTCGACATCTAGAACCGCGTCTTCCAAAAATAGCGAGGTAAGGCCGTCCCAATCCTTGGTATCGAGAAAGCGGCAATAGCGCGCCTTCAGGCCTCTAATTTCATTTTGTGCCAAAAGCATTTGCAGCGCGTCCATAAAATTACCCTCTTGATCTATTGGTTTCGATATTCGCTGATGGTCGGTGGTCACCCGCCTGTCTGCGGATAGGTTGATAGACGTGCGTACCCGTTGATGGCACAAGTCGCGAATAATGAAAAAGAGGAGCGCTGTGATGGCAGAGGAAGCAGGTGCGAAGGCACTATTCGAAAAATTTGGAACTTATGTGCTGCCTGGTCGGGTAGATGACCCACGTCGCGCAATTGACGAAGCCCAAGAAGCCGAGCGGATCGGTCTCGGAGCCGTCTGGATTTCAGAACGGTTCGCATTGAAAGAGCCAGCAGTTCTTGCTGGTGCGGTCAGCGAAGCCACATCAAAAATACGGATCAACGGAACTTTTTACTCGACGATGCGGCATCCTATTGTAACCGCGAGCATTGCTAATCTGATGCAGGCGATGAGTGGCGAACGATTTGGTATCATGTTCGCACGGGCTGTTCCTGCTTACATGAAGATGCTCGGCGCGCCGGCAATCACAATGGAGCGGCTTGCTGATTGCATCTCGATCATGCGAAGCCTTTGGAAGGGTGAGACGTTAGATTATGAAGGGGTGCTCGGTAAGTTTCCGATGCTGAAGTTGACCGATATGCATAAAGGCAAAGTGCCGCCGATCATCTTCACCGCTATTGGCCCTAAGTCGTTGGAATTCGCAGGTACGCATTGTGACGGTGTTTTGTTGCATCCCTTCGTGTCACCCGACGGTGTTCGGAACAGTACGAAAATTGTGCGCGATGCCGCTGAAGCGGCTGGACGTGATCCGATGAGCGTGCGAATTTATCACAATATCATAGTCGCCCCCGATTTGCCGAAGGACGAAGAGGAAGCTGTGGTCGGTGGTCGCGCTATCACTTATTTCGAGTTGCCGGGCTTTGGTGATATGATTGTCGAAATAAACGGTTGGGATAAATCGGTGCTCGACGAAATCCGCGCCCATCCAAAAATCGCGTGCCTAAACGGGAAGCCTGCGGACCAAGCTTACACACGGCAAGAGTTGGTTGACGTCAGCCGGATACTGCCCAAGCATTGGATTGACGAGGGTGCGGCTGTGGGTACTGCGGCACAGTGCGCTGACCAGTTGATGGCGTTTTTGGATGCAGGCGCCGATGAAATTCTCCTCCACGGTTCGTCGCCGTTTGACATGGGGCCGCTAACCACCGAACTGAAGCGAGCGCTGGTGGCAAGGGGGCTGTAGTTATGGCGATGGCGTCGGATGAATTACGCGCGCGGCTGCGTGATTGGCTGGAATCGAATGTCAATGGATGGCGCAACGTCAACCTACGCCCGATGGAGATTTCGCTCGGTTCGGGATTTTCGGCCGAGATATTCTTTGTCGACGTTGACTACAACGACGCCGACGGCGCGCAATCGCGGACTTTGGTGGTCCGTCGCCAGCCAACCGATTTTGAAGTGGTTCTGGGGTCTAGCCTTTCGCTGCAGGGCAATATGATGGCTGCGCTTGACCGATTGCAGGTGACACCCGTGCCCGAATGGGTCGGAATAGAGTTGGATCCGGATGTGCTTGATATGCCATTTTTGGTTATGGGGCGAGTTGACGGCCATTCGGCAACGCAGCGACCGAATTACAACAGCGCAGGTTGGGTCGCCAATATGTCCCCGGCAGAGCGCAGCCGAACCTGGCGAAATGCGATCGAAGCCTTCGCAAAGATGAGCAAAATTGATTGGCAAAATGATGGCTTCGCCTTCCTAGCGAATCCGGATTGGGGGGCGGCCGGGCTTGACCAGTATCTCGGCCATCTTGAGGCATGGTATCATGGTTGCCGTAAAGGTCGCCCAATGCGCTATATAGATGCGGCGATGGCCTATATTCGTGAGCATCAGCCGCCCATAACGCCCATCAACGTATTGTGGGGGGACAGTACGCCATCCAACGTTATGTTTGCGCCGGACGGAACGGTGAATGCATTGATTGATTGGGAACTGGCGGCTCTTGGGCCGTCCGAGCTGGATCTCGCATGGTGGCTCTATTTCGATGACTTGTTCAGCAGGCGCTTTGGTGTTGAGCGGTTAAAAGGGCTTCCAACCCGCAGTGAAACCATTACTATTTGGGAAACAGCGGTTGGACGAAAGGCAGAACATCTTGACTATTTTGACGTGGTCGTTGCGCTGCGGATGGCACTGGTTGTGGTTGGGGCATTTGACCGGCAGGTGGGTATCGGCAACATTTCGGCAGACAATAAATCGCTCGATGCCAATCTGATGACAACATATTTGGCAGAACGATTAGACATGGCATTACCCGAACTTGGACCCGATTTTTACGCGTTTATGAGAAACCTGACACCCGTCGATCAAACGGACGAGGCTTCAGCCTGATGTCTGAAGAAATCGCACAGAGCCCACAAGAAGTCATCGACACGTACCCTATGGGTGCGTGGCAGATCGCTGCGGTGGTCGTTACAATATTACTCAACGCGCTCGACGGCTTTGATGTGCTGTCCATCAGTTTTGCGGCACCTGGGATCGCAGATGAATGGGGCCTAAAGCGAGACGCGCTCGGTTGGGTTCTGTCGATGGAACTCATCGGCATGGCGGTAGGATCAATCGTGCTTGGTGGTGCAGCAGACCGTTACGGCCGGCGACCGACAATAGTTGTGTGCCTGATCGCGATGACGATCGGGATGTATATGGTTTCGGAAACGTCGAGTATCACTGAACTTTCGATTTGGCGTGTGATAACGGGGCTTGGCATTGGCGGTATGCTTGCTGCGATCAACGCGGTCGTCGCCGAATTTAGCAGCCGCAAATGGCGCAATTTGTCGCTGTCGCTGATGGTCATCGGCTATCCGCTGGGCGCTGTCGGGGGCGGCCTTGTGGCACGGCAATTGCTTGAAGGTGGTGATTGGCGCAGTATCTTTGTTTTCGGCGCTGTGGCGACCGCTGCGTTCATCCCGTTGGTGTTGATTTTCATTCCGGAATCGCCAGCCTTTCTTGCCGAAAAACGCCCTTCGAACGCGCTGCAACGGATTAACCGGACTCTCTTCCGCTTCGGATTACCAAATATTTCGGCGCTTCCGCCTGTGTCTAGCGCCAAGAACATGAGGTCGGTGTTTGACATTTTCCGGCCATCGCTCATCCGCACGACTTTGCTCGTCACTTTTGCCTATTTCACTCATGTCAGTTGCTATTATTTCTTCATGAAATGGATACCCAAGATTGTCGTCGACCTTGGGTTTGATGCCAGTTCGGCAGCGGACATCCTGATTTGGGCGATGCTGGGCGGCGCGACGGGTGGAGCAGTTTACGGGGTGCTGACGCATTGGTTCGGGATCAAGCCTGTGACCATCGCTGCTCTGCTGGGGTCGTTCGTTATGGTCTCTCTGTTCGGGCGAACAACGCCGGATTTGCAGGTGCTCGCCTTGGTCGCAGGAATAACGGGGTTCTTTATCAACGGCGCCGCTGTGGCGTTCTACGTCATTCTCGCGCGAGCCTTCCCTGTCCATGTGCGGGCTTCGGGCACGGGCTTTGGCATCGGCACGGGCCGCGCAGGGGCGGTGGTCGGACCGGCATTGGCTGGCATATTGTTCGCCGGTGGAACGCCGCTTGCCAGCGTAATGATGCTGATGGCGATGGGCTCGTTGCTGGCGGCTGTTGCGATCTATTTCCTAAAGCTAAACTCCGCCGAGGAGCCTGAAACCAATGGGCATCTACACACATAATTGCGTCGGGACGAATGACGTCTCCCGTGCGGGACGTTTTTATGACTCGGCACTGGCTCCACTTGGGATTGTCCGGCTTGGCGATTTTCTCGATCAGGGACTTGCTTATGGCAACCGCGCTGCCGAGTTTCTGGTCTTGCGCCCGATTGATGGTAGCGCTGCTAATCCCGGCAATGGCGCGACCATTGGTTTCAAAGCACCCAATCGTGCAGCTGTTGATGCGTTCCATATCGCGGGACTTGCCGCAGGCGGCAGCGACGAAGGTGCGCCTGGCCCGCGCGGCGCGGTGCCGAACGCTTATGGCGCGTATTTGCGTGACCCCGATGGCAACAAGATTTGCGCCTATTGCTTCAAGCCCGAGACTTAGATCTTTGCAAAAGCGTCCATCGTTGCGACGCCGTGGTCAATCACGACCAGCTTGCGCTCGCTGACGCTCGACCGAAAATGCAATGTTCCCGACATATTCCATATTTCTGTCGTGATCGTCTCGCCGGGATAAACCGGTGCCGTGAAGCGCGCGTCGATACTGCTCAATCGTGCGGCGTCGCCGTTGCAGCACGCGTGTATGAGTGCGCGAGCGACCACACCTAATGTCGAAAGCCCGTGCAATATCGGCCGGTCAAGGCCAGCGCGCCTTGCGGTCGCGCCATCTATGTGCAGCGGGTTACGGTCGCCGGACAGGCGGTAGGTTGCAGCTTGGGTAACCGATGTTGGCAAAGTCGCGACAATGTCAGGACTGCGATCTGGCACCGGCGGCAAGACGTCGCCCGGCAACTCCCGCTCGCCGCCAAACCCTCCTGCGCCTCGCACCACCCATGTCTCGGTTGATTCGGCTACTAACGCCCCGCTGAGGGTTTTCAGCGTCTTCACGGCGCGCACCAAAGCCGACTTGCCAAGGCCTTTATCGGCAATGTTAGTGACAATGGTTTCACCCAATAGCGTGCCAGCAGGATCGAGCGGCTGGAACAGCGTTAGCCGCTGCTCGCCGTGCAATATGTTTATCCAGTCGAGCCCGCAGCTTGGGTCCATTGGCCAAAAGCCCGGTGTACCCAATACGAGCGCCATGGTTGGCAGGACTTGCAACTGGCGTTCATAGAGGAAATCAACCTCGTTAATCGCAGGGTCGAGCCCAGCTCCAACCCCGAGAGCATAAATAATTGCATCGCGGGGGTCGTAATCATCTGTTGCGTGGGGAATTTTATATTCTTGCAGCTTTTCAACGTCTAGGGGACTGCTCACGCCAGCGCTTTGCGAAGCGCTCGGATGTTGTCATCTTCGGCCCGTATCGTAACATTTGCTTCTGCGGCAATTTTGAAACCGTGAAAACAGCCGGGATAGACGATCAACTCCACCGGTACTCCTGCTCTGGTAAGTCGCGCAGTATAGGCGAGACATTCGTCGACGAACAGATCAAGCGATCCGACCGCGATGTAAGCGGGAGGCAGGTCGGATTGTGACGTTGCGCGGGCAGCCGAACCATATGGGTCTGCGGTATTTATTCCCAAATAGGCGTCCCGGCAAAACGCACTGTTTGCGCGGGTCCAGACAAATTCGCCTGTGAACGGATTAGCATCTTCCGACCCTGCCAATCGATCATCAAGGCGCGGTGCCTCAAGATGTTGAAACGCGATTTTATACTCGCCGCGATCACGCGCCATCAAGCATAGGCAGGCGGCCATCGCGCCACCAGCGCTGCCGCCGCTGACTGCGATGCGATCCGGATTGATGCCCAATATATCGCATTGTTCGTTCAGCCAGCGCAGCGCCGCATAGGCGTCGTCCATTGGCCCGGGAAACGGCGTTTCGGGGGCCAGGCGATAATCAACCGAAAGCACGAGGCATCCCAGTTCCGCCGCCCACCGCATCAACTGTGGCTGGTCCATTTCGGGAATACCCAGAACATGCCCGCCCCCGTGGAAATGCAATATGGCTGGCATGTTCGTGCCCGAGGTCCGTGGCTGGATCAGCAGGCAGCGAATATCGCGACCGTCATCACCCGACGGGATATTTATGACGTTGGAACTTACTGGAAAATCCGGCAACGGGCGCGCCGCCATCATCTGGGGAATAGCCGACCGTATCATTGGCAGCGTCTCCGCCGACAATGTCATTGGCGGAAAAGCGTCCAGCATCGGCAGCAGTTCAGGGTCTACCAGATAGCGCGTGGTCATTTGTTTCTTTTCCGGTCATCAAGCCCAAGGCTTCGTCCGATAATTTCTTTCATTATCTCCGACGTGCCGCCAAAGATACGGCTGATGCGCGCGTCTTGATAGATACCGCAGATACGATATTCTTCCATATAGCCTGCGCCTCCGTGTAGTTGAAGGCATTGATCGACTACACGGGCCTCCAGTTCGCTTGTTAGTAGCTTTGCCGCAGCAGCATCGTCAGCTGTCAATTCGCCGTTGTTAAGCAAAAGCACACTCTGATCGATATAGCATTGCATAGCATCAAGTTCGGCTTTCATTTCGGCCATCTTGAAACGGCTGTTCTGGAACGTGCCGATAGGCTGCCCAAACGCCTTGCGTTCCTTTATGTATTCAAGCGTGATATCGAACGCAACCTGCGCGGTGGTCTGGAATATAATAGCTGCGACCAAGCGTTCCTGCGCTAAAAAACGAGCAAGATATTTGAAGCCCATTGTCGCATCGCCAATGACGTTGGCCTTGGGCACCTTCACATCATTAAAAAAGAGTTCTGCGGTGTCCTGCGCTTTAAGTCCCATCTTTTTCAATTTACGACCGCGTTCAAATCCTTCCATCCCGCGCTCGACCAAGAATAACCCGAGTCCGTGGCTGCTTTCCGGATCGGTGCGGGCCGCGACAACGACGACATCGGCAAGGATGCCATTGGAGATATAGGTTTTCGAACCGTTTAAAACCCAGTGATCGCCCATATCAACGGCACGGCTTTTCATGCCAGCCAAATCGCTGCCAGTGCCCGGTTCGGTCATGGCTACCGCAAGGATTTTTTCACCGCTGACTATGCCCGGCATGAACCGCGCCTTTTGTTCGTCTGTCCCGAGCTTCGCGATATAGGGCGCTACAAGATTGCTGTGCAAATGGAGATAGAACCCGAGATCGCCGTGGCGGGTGTTTTCCTCCATGATAATTTGCTCAAAGCGGAAATCCTCGATCCCAAGGCCGCCATATTGTTCCTCAGCCCATGTGCAGAGCAGTCCGTTTGCACCCGCTTTGGTAAAGGCCTCGCGGTCAACAATACCGGCTTCGTGCCAGCGTTCGACATTCGGCCAAATCTCGGTCTGCATGAATTTGCGGACCGAATCGCGAAACTGGTCATGTTCAAGTTCGAAAGTTACGCGACGCATATAAGCTTCCCAGAATCCATGTGGTTAAACGACGGTCTAGTGCAATATCTCACCGATATCTTTACCTATCGACGGGCGGGCGAGGCCGTGACTTGATAAGTTTACCGTTAATGTAAGCTTGGGAACGCGCAAGGATCAAAAGGTTGAACAAACACTCTTCTGCAACGACTATCGCTCGCATTCTGATTTCCGCGCGTGATGCCTTTGCCGAACATGGATTTGACGGCGCGCGGCTTGATGCCATCGCAAAAGACGCGGGCGTCACCAAGCAACTGGTATATCATTATTTCAAAACCAAGGAAGAACTTTACGGTGTTGTATTGGACCGGGTGGCAGAGGAGATGCGCGTCCTGCTCGAAGATCCTGACTATGAGATATTACCGCCTTCAGAAGCATTACGCCGTTTCGCAGAACGGGTGCACAACGCGCTGGCGGAGCGGCCATATATGGTGGCTATGACGCTCGATCAGGGGCTGCACCGGGGAGTGCACGTATCGCGCCGCTCCCAGTATATTCCAACGGTAAAGCAATTCGTTGCCAATTCCATCCAGCCAATATTGGAACGCGGGGCGGATCAAGGTGTGTTCAGGGCAAATGTTGATCCATTCTTGTTTTACTGGACCGCCTTTTCCATCCTTTCGGCGGTGTTTATGCAGCGTTGGGATATGTCCTCAACCACCGAAATCGCCTTTGACGGAGATGCCGGCATTGGCCTGTGGAACGCCCACAGTATCGATTTCATCCTTCACGCATTACGGCCCGAAACGTCTGCTTTACTCCGGTAAAAAGAAGGGTGCTGCACCTGCCGTGCAGCAGATGTAAACCGCGAATTGAGAGTTCGAGATAATCGACCCTATCAGCTGGAGAGGTGTCTTATGAGTTCCTGCATTGTGGGTGTGGTCAACAAGAATGACCTTGAGAAATATGACATTTACGCAGGCGCGGGATATCAGTCGCTCGCCGGTTTCGAGGTGGAAGTCATGGTCGCTGAAAGCCCGGAGGTGCTCGAAGGCAACTTCCCAGGATCGACTCTGATCGTCATGAAGTTCAAGGGCGATGGCGACGCGTTAAAATGGTTCCAGTCCGAGGCATATCAAACCGCGATCCCAATTCGGCACGCCTCAGCGGATACCGCTTTCATGATCCACTTTACTACGGCGTAGGAGCGCAATCATGAGCAAATTCAAGCACCTTTTCAGCCCGATGAAGATAGGGTCATTGGAGGTCCGCAACCGGGTCTTCATGTCTCCGCACGGGATGGTTGGTCTGGGTATCGGAACCGATCAGCAGGTGGGATATTTTGAAGCGCGAGCCAAAGGTGGCGTCGGCTTTATGGGGATTGCCAGTTGTCAGGTTACGCCCGCGCCATTGGTGCCGCCGGGCTGGTTCATTCGCGCTTATGCCCGCGAAGATATTCCCGCGATGAAGCGGATAGTGGATGCCGCGCACAAGCACGGTACCAAGATTTTCGTGCAGGGCGTCTGGATGATGGCTGATCCGGAACAGGCTCAGGCTTCTGGGATGGCACCCCATACCGTGCTTAGTGACAGCCAGCCCCGTTCGATGACCGTCGCCGAGATCAAGGCACTAGTGGAGGCGCACGTGATCTCCGCGCTGCACGCCGAAGAGGCTGGCGCTGATGGTTTCGAATTCCCGATTGGCGGTGGTGCGGGGCTGCAAAGCTTTACCTCTCCGCTCTACAATTATCGAACCGATGACTATGGCGGCAGCCTCGAAAACCGGATGCGGATGGTAATGGAGATCATCGATGGAATCCGGCAACGGTGTCGGTCGAACTTCGTTCTGGGCGTCGCCGTCAACGCCGACGATGCGACGCTTGGTGGCGAAGGGCTGAGCGAAGGGCTCGGTATATGCAAGTTGCTATCTGATAGCGGAAAAGTCGATTGGTTGCGGATCACGGCGCGCGGGCAAAAGCCGCAGATGACACATTTTCATTATCCGTCATCGTACATGCCTGAAGGCACGCATCTTTATGCCGCGGCTGAGGTTAAAAAAGTCGTGAATATCCCCGTGGTCAGCGGCGGACGAATTTTAAGTGCGGCCTATGGCGATCAGGCGATTGAAGACGGTAAATGCGACATGATCTTCGTCGCCCGATCCGTCATCGCCGACGCCGAATGGCCGAACAAGTCGCGGAACGGGCAGGATGCTGAAATCCGCACCTGTATCGGCGATCTTGAGGGGTGCTTTTTGCGGTCCTGCATCGGGCATCCGGTCGGTTGTACCGTCAACCCCGAAATAGGCCATGAACACGAACCGCCGCTGGAAAAGGCGTCGGTCATCAAAAAGGTTGTCGTTGCCGGCGGCGGTCCGGCCGGGCTTCAGGCGGCAATGGTCGCGGCACAGCGTGGCCATCAAGTCATTCTACTTGAAAAGTCGGGCATATTGGGCGGGCATGTGACCTTACAGGCCATGCTTCCGGGGCTGGAAGATCGCAGCGACATTATCCGCTGGCTGACGTTGCAACTCGGCAAGCTTGGCGTCGATATTCGGTTAAGCACTGAAGCGACACCAGCGTTGTTAACCGACCTCGGCGCGGAGGCTGTGGTGATCGCAACCGGCGCGCGGTACACCAAAACAGGGGTCAGCAAAAACCAGCTTGCTCCGATCCCAGGCTGTCACTTTGACCATGTTCTGACGCCCGAAGATTTGCTGCTCGAAGACGTGCGGGTCGGCAAAAAAATCGTCGTGTGCGATAACACGTCGTACGAGGTCGGACCTGGCATTGCCGAATATCTGGCCGATCAGGGTAAAGAGGTCGTCTTTGTCACCATGGACAGCGGCCTTGCCATGTCTGTGACCGAAATCGGCATCAATAAGGTAATCAGCAAGCGGCTGTTGCCAAAAGTGCGGTTCATTCCCACCACTTTGATCAAAGAGATTGATCCCGCCAACGTCGCACTGGCGAACATCTACACCGGCGAATCCACTATGCTTGAGGACGTTGATAACATTATCCTCGTGACATCTAAGCCGCCGGAGGAGGCGCTTTTCCATGCGTTGCAAGGCACCGCGCTGGAGCTCCATCTAATCGGAGACGCCCGTGAAGCGCGCTGGAGTGTGTTTGCGACTGACGAAGCGATCAAGGATGGACGACGGGCTGGCTTGCGACTCTAAGTCACAAGTCAAACCCGTTCTGCTTTTCTCAAGCCAGAACGGGTTTGGTGCCTGTCTTCATAGATGGGTTGAGATTTTTCCCAGCTCAATAGAAGCCTGTGCCAGTCGCCGCGCGTTCCCGGAGCCATGCCGATGGCGCAAAGCGTGGTCCGAACTTTTGTGCGAGCCGGTCGCATTCGGTCACAAACTTTGCGACGCCGATGGTGTCGATATATGACAGAGTTCCGCCAGTCCAAGCGGGAAAGCCCCAGCCATAGACTGCGCCCAAGTCGCCGTCTTCGGATGTCTCGATAACATTTTCTTCACGGCAGCGGGCGGTTTCAATTGCTTGTGCATAGAGAAAACGCTGCTTCAATTCTGCGACGTCATAGTCAGCTGAAACCGGAAAAATATCCGAAAGGCCAGACCAGAGCTTTTTCCCGCCCTCAGCCGGATAATCATAAAAGCCGCCGCCGGTTTTCCGGCCGGAGCGTCCCTGCGCCTTCATTTTCTTCATCGCCGAAACACCAGCGGGGACGATATATTTGCTGCCCTCTTGCTCGATGGCTTGCTCGACAATTTTCAGCGGCAAATCGAAGGTCAGTTCATCGAGTAACGCCAGCGGCCCCACTGGCATCCCAACGGCCTTAGCGGCATTTTCGATGACTGCGGGCGGAACGCCTTCCTCCAGCATTGCGCCGCCTTCGTGGATCAGCGTCTGGAACACGCGGCTGGTGTAGAAGCCCCTGCTGTCATTGACGACAATCGGCGTTTTCCGCAGCTTCGCGACGAAATCTAGCGCAACTGCGAGAGTTGCTGGGCTTGTTTTTACTCCCTTGATAATCTCGACGAGACCCATGCGGTCAACGGGAGAAAAGAAGTGTAGGCCGATAAACTGGTCCGGCCGCGCCGACGCCTCGGCCAATGTCGAAATCGGTAGAGTGGAAGTGTTTGACGCATATACCGTGGTTGCCGGAATGATGGCCTCTGCCTTGCGGGTTATTTCTGCCTTGATATCGATGTCTTCGAAAACGGCTTCGATGATCAGGTCGCAACCTTCAAGTAGGGCGAAGTCATCGGTTGGCGTTATCCGGGCAAGGATCGTGTCTACTTTGTCGCACGAAATAGTGCCGCGCGCGCTCTGTTTGCCGAGAACTGTTTCGGAATAGCTTTTGCCCTTGGCCGCACTTTCGACGTCGCGGTCGATCAGGATGACATCGACCCCGGCTTGTGCTGAGACCAATGCGATTCCTGCACCCATCATGCCCGCACCCAGCACGCCAATTTTTTTGAATTCAGTCTTTGGGACGCCAGCAGGCCTACCAGCGCCGCGCTCTGCTGCGCCCTTTGACAGAAAGGTCGTACGGATTATGTTACGAGAAACTGGGCTAGTTAGCAGTTTGGCAAAATATTTCGATTCGACTGTTAGCGCCTTATCAAAAGGCAGTATCGCGCCCTCATAAATGCAAGACAGAATCGCGATGGGAGCTGGTAGATTATATCCTGATTTGGCAACAGACCCGGAGGTAATCATCATGCCGGCGGAATACTCCGGGATAATAAGGCCGCGCTGTTCGGGCAGGGCATAGCCCTTTACATCCCAAGGCTTAACCGGATTGGGACCGGTGGCAAGCCAAGCCCGAGCCGCTGCATCCATTTCGGCGGCTGGAACAACGGCATCAACAATGCCGAGCGCCAATGCTTCTGGACCGTTAACCGCGCGTCCTGAAAGTAGCAGTTCTGTAACGGTCTTCATGCCAGCAATGCGAATGAGGCGTTGCGTGCCGCCCGATCCCGGCAATAGTCCGACATTGACCTCAGGAAGGCCAACCACAGACTTCGGGTCATCGACAAGAATGCGGTAATGGCATGCCAGAGCTAACTCAAACCCGCCGCCCAGAGCCAAACCGTTTATCACGGCAACCCAAGTCTTACCCGATGTTTCCATCGCACGGTGCATTGCGCTGGCCTTTTGGCTGAATGCGAACGCACTCTTCAGCGTCATTGTCTCATAGCCCTGCACAAGCAATTTTAGGTCTGCACCCGCCATGAAGGCCGGCTTGCCCGATGTCAGGATGACGCCTTTGATGCTTTCGTTAGCGGCGATCTGTGCGATCGCATCCATCATCTCGGCAATGAACGCGTCTGAAACCAGATTCATTGATTCGTCAGCGTTGTCAAGCGTGAGCGTAGCAAAGCCGTCGGCGGCTATTTCGATTTTCATATGTCGCATGTGAAATCCTTCGCGTCAGACGCGTTCAATAATCGTTGCGGTGCCAAGCCCGTTGGCGGCGCACAAAGTGATGAGGCCGGTTGATTTGCCGGAGCGTTCCAATTCGTCGAGGACGATGCCGGTAATCATTGCGCCGGTCGCGCCGAGCGGGTGGCCCATGGCGATTGCTCCGCCGCACACATTGACCTTGTCATGCGGAATATCGAGTACCTTCATATATCGCAGTACGACGCTGGCGAACGCTTCGTTGAGTTCATACAAGTCAATGTCGCCAACCTCCATTTTTGCATTTTTCAGAGCCTTTTTGGTCACATCTGCAGGTGCCGTGAGCATGATGGTGGGTTCTGATCCCATCGACGCGTAGGACACGATGCGTGCCCGTGGCTTCATCCCTGCGCGTTCTCCAAATTCCTTTGAACCGATCATAACGATGCCGGAGCCATCAACGATGCCCGAGCTGTTGCCACCATGGTGGACGTATGACAGTTCCTCGATTTCGGGATAGCGCGCCTTGGCAACATTCGCGAAGCCGCCCTTACCAAGCCCCTCAAAAGCCGCCTTCAATTTGCTTAGGCTTTCGACTGTTGTACCCGGCCGCATGTGCTCATCATGGTCGAGCAGCACTTCACCAATCACGTCCTTGACCGGTACTATTGCTCCCTTGAAACGCCCTTCTTCCCAGCTTTGTGCTGCTCGTCGTTGGCTTTCTGCTGCAAAGCCATCGACGTCTTCACGGGTAAATCCGTCAAGTGTCGCGATCATATCTGCGCCAATTCCCTGCGGAGCATAATAATTGTGAAACGCAACATCCGGATCGGACGTCCAAGCACCGCTGTCATAGCCCATGACGGTACGGCTCATGCTTTCAACGCCGCCACCGATACCTGCGTGCATGACGCCGGCGTGTACCTGTGCGGCTACCAGATTGACCGCATCGAGGCCGGATGCGCAAAAGCGATGCACTTGCTGGCCAGCAACGCTTTGGGCATAACCCGCGTTCAAAACTGCAGCGCGAGCGAGAACGCCGCCTTGCTCGCCAACCGGCTGCGCTGTACCAATGATTACATCGTCGAGTAAAGCAGTGTCGAGTGAATTGCGATCACGCAAAGCTTGCAGCAACTGCGTTACCAACTGCACTGAGGTCACTTCATGCAGGGCGCCGTCGGGCCGTCCCTTGCCACGCGGTGTCCGCACATGATCGAAAATGTAGGCGTCCATCAAACATTCCTTGAGATATAAAATTTCACTTTATTGGTGTGCTATCCGCATCAACATCGCTGCTTGAGCACCTATCGAAGGGAGGGCTTTTGTGACGCCTTCTTGGCAATTGGGGCAACGCCAAACGGCGGAAGAGTCTAATGGCCTTCCTGGCAGGTAAAGGCCGAATTTCTGAAGCTAGTTGGAGTTGATGCTTAGTTCCTGCCTAGCGATAGAATGTAGGGAGTTAATGTTGCCTGTCTGGTTGGTTGGGCAGTCGAGGTCTTTGGGCAAGTTTCCTCAATTTTTATAAGGCGTGTTCTTCCGGTCGTTGGAGTGTGGTCCGCGACATGCTGATTAGTGCGGCTCGCCCCACGGCTGGATGTTGCCAGAATGTCACATGCGTCGCGAAAATGGAGTAAAAATAGCATTCTCGCGCCGTCCCTCGGGCTCCAACCTTTAGATAGGTGTGATAGGGGTAGGGCAATACGATTACTTACAAACAGGCAAATGATGTGCCGTGCGAGATATGTGTGGTGGCTAAAAGGCACGAAGTGCTCCGCCATTGTGTGTAAGAAATGAATTGATTTTTAGGGGAGGCTTTTATGAAAATAGATAAAATCCGTACGTTGTTTATGACGTCGACCGTTCTGGCAGCAGGACTTGTAATTTCAGGCGCAGCGCAGGCGCAGTCTGTTCAGACAGCAGACCAAGGCGGTATCGCTGAGATCATTGTCACAGCGCGTAAGTCATCGGAAAACATTCAATCGGTTCCAGTCGCTGTGACGGCTTTGAGTGCTGAAGATTTGGCATCGAAGCAGGTACTCGAAGTTACTGATCTGGCCCGCACAGCACCAAGTTTGACGGTTAGCACGGGCGGTACTGGCCCTGCATCAATCATTTATCTCGCTATTCGCGGTCAGGCACAGAATAGCCCTAACTCGCTTTCCGATTCGTCCGTTGGTATCTACATGGACGGCGTTTACATTGCTCGCCCTATTGTAGGAAATCTTGGGTTTCTTGATATGGCCAGCGCCGAAGTGTTGCGCGGGCCGCAGGGTACGCTTTTCGGTCGCAACACAACAGGCGGCGCGTTGAACTTGACGAGTAATCGCCCTGGCGACGAATATGAAGCTATGCTCAAGGTCGGTTTTGGCAACTACAACTATCAATCGATTGAAGGCATGGTAAGTGCGCCGGTGAGCGAAGCTGTAGGGCTTCGGATTGCTGGCCGTTATGGCAAGCGCGACGGATATTTCCAGAATGATAAGATCGGTTATCCGCAAGGAAGCATTGACAAGGATTTCGTCCTGCGCAGCACTTTGGTTGTCGCACCAGTCGAGTCGAATTTGAAGTTGACCGTAATCGCCGATTTTGTGCGTTATGCGGATGACGGCAATGCGACGGCGGTTGCCGCCATTAACCCCTCTGTTCTCTCGCTGCCCGGCTACGGAGCTTTCATTAACCCCGAATTTGCACAGTTTGTTTCATCGGCGCAGTTGCCCGCGTTCACAGCGGCGAATTCGAAATGGACGGACACATTCTCTCGTCCGCAAACGGGCGATTCCCAAATCGATACGTTGCAAAACAATAATGAGGTCGATGCAATTTCCGGAACGCTCGAATGGGATCTTGGGGGCGTCAGCATCAAATCGATTACTGCCTATCGCAAGTCTTTCACAGACGACAGTCTTGACCTTCATGGGTTTCCCTCGTCCGTAAACCCGTTTACACCATTCCTGCCAAATGCAACGTCAGGCTTTATTAGTACTTACAACAATGAGCAGTTCAGCGAAGAACTCCAATTGTCTGGCTCATTGGGCGCGCTTGATTGGCAAACCGGCGTCTATTACTTTAAAGAATCGGGTGACGAACAGTCGCGCGCCTTCGTTCTTGGCGGCGTCCAAAGCGCCCGGACTTTGAGCGAATATAGTTCGCGGTCAGCTGGTGCGTTTGCGCAGCTTAACTACAATGTGACCGATGCCCTGCGCGTTACGGGTGGTTTACGCTACACATGGGATAAGCGCACGATCGACAGACAAAGCACAGACAACTGGCGTAAGCCGGATAATCTTGAAGTTTGCACTGTCGGCCCCAATACTGGAAAGACCGCTGAAGCAGCCCCTTGTACCGATCCGCGCTCGGCGAACTTCAAATACCCTGCGTGGACCCTAGGTGCCGACTACCGTCTCAGCGACCAGTTGTTCCTTTATGCCAAGACCAGTGGTGCTTCGATGTCGGGTGGTTTCAACTCGCGGTTTGTGCCTGCACCGTTCACACAACAGTTTAATCCTGAAAAAGTGCGCGATGCCGAAGTCGGCTTCAAGGGCGATTTTCTCGACCGTCGTTTGCGGACCAACATGGCATTCTTTTTCGCCAAGCAATCCAATGTTCAGCGAATTGTCAATGCGCTTGTCGGTACGACGCTCACTCAGTTCGTAACCAACACCGGCAAAGTCGATGCAAAGGGCTTCGAGTTTGAAGGTACTGCGCTGCCGTGGGATGGTATGGAACTGACGGGTAGCCTTTCCTATCTGGACGCAAAATATGTTCGTGGAAGCCGCACCGAGAACCAGGGAACTGCGTTAGCGCCCGTTCTTGTTGATCGCTCTGGGGAACCCGTAACCCAGGCTCCAAAGTGGACATGGAATGTGGGCGCAACCCAGACGTTCCCGACCTCTTTCGGTGCAGTCTCCTTGCACGCGGACTATGCGTATATTGCAGACCGGGCGATGGACGCGGCGACTGCAAAGTCGCTTGCGCAGGGTGGAACACAGTCAAATATCAACGCGATTGCGATTTCCAATGCGGCATCGATCGTCAAGGGTTACGGATTGTTGAATGGTCGCATAGCGATCAACTTTGACAATCCCGGTATTGAATTGGCATTCTGGGGTCGCAACCTGACTAACCAGGCTTGGTTTACGAACGTATTCAATGGCTACACCGGTCTTGGCGCTACCGTGCAATTTCAGGGTGCACCGCGTACCTATGGTGCTACGGCGACTATCAAGTTTTAATCGTTCAGGACAAAAAAAGCCGCCCCCCAAAGTTGGGGGCGGCTTTTTGCGTTTATGCACCTAAGTTTAGAGCGGCGCACTGAAAATGTGAATCATGTAATTCTTGGGATTCCCTTTGATTGAGAAGTGTGATTCACTGCTCATGGAGGTTGATCATGGGCAAAAGCAGTTCGTCGGATTTACGGGTTCGGATCGTTGGAGAGATTGAGAGCGGTCATTCATGCCGGGCGGCAGCTCGCCGATTTGGGGTGAGTGCTGCCACTGCGGTTCGGTTGGCGCAACGCAAGGCGCGGACGGGATCGATCACGCCGGAGAGGCAAGGTCGTCCGCCGGGCAAGGGGCCGCTGTCGGCGCATGCGGATGTTCTGGTCAGCTGGGTAGATGCCGAAGGCGACATTACGATGCCAGAACTGGCGGTCCGGTTGTTTAAGGAGCACGGGGTGAAGGCTCATCCAGCTTCACTGTCCCGGTTGTTGCTCGCGCAGGGATTTACCGTCAAAAAAAACTCTGCTGGCGAGCGAAACCGATCGCGCTGACATTGTTCGCGCCCGGCGCGTATGGCAGGCACACCGCCAGCCCTGGATGAAGAGACGACCGGAAAGGCTCGTCTTTATTGACGAAACCGGGACCACGACCAAGATGACACGGCTGCGGCGGCGGGCGCGCCGGGGACAGCGGCTGAAGATGAAGGCCCCGTTCGGTCACTGGGGAACACAGACCTTCATCGCGGCCTTGCGCCATGACGGCCTCACCGCTCCTTGGGTCATTGACCGTCCCATGAACCGGGAAATCTTTGAAACCTACGTCGAGACCCAGTTGGCCCCGACGCTCCAGCGCGGTGACATGGTCATCCTTGATAACCTGTCGAGCCACAAAAGCGAGAAGGCCAAAGCCATCCTCAAAGAGCGCGGGGCGTGGTTCCTCTTTCTCCCGCCCTACAGTCCAGACCTGAACCCAATCGAGATGGCGTTCGCCAAACTCAAGGCGCATCTGCGCAAAGCAAAGGCCCGCACCATCGATGACCTGTGGCAGGCCGTTGGATCAATCTGCGACCTTTACACCCCCGAGGAATGCTGGAACTATCTCAAGCACGACGGATATGTTGCAGATTAAATGCACGAAGCTCTAGAGGGGCGTAACGCCTTTGCCGGCTTTTGGCTCGATTACGAATGATAGATGTTCAAGGAACGATACCATTTGTCGCAAGACTTGCGCATTCAGTTGCTTTGGCGAAGTAAGAGTTTTTGGGTGCTGCCATCTCTCATTTTGAGCATAATGCGCTGCATACCTAACATGCCGTGTGAGTTGAACACGAATTTGGGCATTGCTAGCTTGATGTCAGCATAGCCAAGCATGATACTGCCGGTGCCATCGCAGTGTGCTTTCTTAATACACCCACGACCTTCTCCTTTGTTCAAGCAAGAATCTATCGACGCTAAGTCGCTGGGGCCCTGTCCGGAGGCAGGTCGCTGGCTCACGCAAGCCTTCAAGCTGCATAAGGTCTCGAAAAGAAAGCGGTGACGTGTGAGTGAACGGCAGCAAGCAATTATCCTGAACAGCGAGATGGATCGCAAGGTTTTTACCTGGCTGGAAAACAACTTGGGCAAGGTTACACTTTTTGCGCCACACCCCCGTTGGCGAGCAGGTTGGGACGCCGAAGTGTCCAGCGATGGCGAGCTGATTCCGCTCTACATACGCGGTCCGCGCGGGGACAATTATACCTCACCGATCAACATGGCACAGGAGGCGGCGATTCACCGCGCCTACCTCGCCAATGGGATCGCTGTGCCAAAGGTCATTGGGCGCATCGACGATCCCGAGGCACTGGTGCTTGAACGCTTGCCGGGAATAATCAACTCCGGAGCAATCATCGATACTGATGCACAAAAGAAGGTGCGCGGAGAGTTTGTCGAGATTATCGCGGCGATCCACCGCCTGCCTCCCGAAGCCTTTGCTGAAGTCGGTTTGGACGTCCCGCAAGGTGCCGACGCCGTGTCGCGCAATCTATACGCCGCATCCGAGGCAATCTTTGACCGGCTGATCGGACGACCCTGGCCATTGATGCGGTTCACCGCCGGATGGTTGCGCCGCAATGTGCCGCAGGATCGCACGCGTGCCGCTTTCATCAATCCCGATGCCGGACAGTTCCTGTTCGACGGCGACATGGTCACTGGCCTGATCGATTTCGAGATGTCGTCGTTCGGCGATCCGGCAGCCGAGCTTGCCGGGATGCGGTTGCGCGATACCTCCGAACCGCTTGGCGACCTGTCGGCGCTTTACGATCATTATGAAAAAGTCAGCGGTGACCGGATATCGAAGCAGTTGATCGAATATCACACCGCTGGCTTTTGCGGGGTTAACGGCTTCATGCTCTGGCCGCTGGCGTTTACGTCGACGCCGGAACAGGACTATATGGCATATCTCAATTTCTCTGTTGCGACGGCGCGCTGGAGCTACACCGCAATGGCGGCGCATATGGGTTTGCGATTGAGCGAACCGCAAGTGCCGGTGGCGCGCGAGATGGGGTTCGGCCAAGCTGGCACGCACTTGGTTCGGCAAATCGGCACACTTCCCGCAACTGACGATCAAACCGCTTATTCACGGGATTCGGCAGCAGCCTTGGCGCTCTACCAACAACGCTGGCTGACTTATGGAGCTGATATACTCGACGCCGATTTAGATGACACCGCGGTGCTGATCGGGCAGCGTCCCGCCAATCAGGACGATATGATGGAAAAGCTGGAGGCCTTTGTCCTGCAAGCCGGACCCAAATATGATGCCCGTCTCATCCAGCATTTTCACAACTGGTTGTGGCGGCAGGATTTTCTGCTGACCGGATGCGGCATTGCGTCTGCTTTTGCCGGGCTCGACCTTCAGATCATTCCCGAACGTTAATCCGCCATTTTAGACGCTTCGGGGTTGCCGGGCTCAACCGCGCCGAAACAGGATTGGGCCAGATAGCTGCAACTATATTCGCGCTCGCGACGCAGTTTGCCGTCTGCCAATTCTAACGCAAAATGATAGGCATTGTTGTAGCGCCGCCCGTTCAGCATCTTGCCATCGGTCTCGGCCTCGACCGTGATCTTGTCGCCTTCGCCGATCATGTCTAAAACCGACAAATGGATGGGCGCTTTCATCAATTGCGACATCGTTGGCGGCACTTGTGAAAACGCGTCGCGGCCCCATTCAATTTGCAACCAGTCGGGCGCGCGTGCCATCGTCGCGAACAGGAAATCTTCGGTGGTGAGCGTCAAGGTCGCGTCGCAGTCGCCCGCATTTACGGCTTCAAAATAGCTACGAACGACGGCTTTATTGGTTTCAAGCGCCATCATATCCTCCCTTATTCAGTTATTTGCAGGCGCACCCATAGTCGCGCGGTAGGATATCGGTTGTTTGCCATCGAGATCGACTATCGCGTAACGGTGACCCAATTCCGCACCGATCAGCGCTTGTCCCGATAGTGACATAAGGTCCGGGTCACGGGCCAAGGCGTCAATCACCAGGCCGGTAAATTCAGGCGTTTCCCAGTTTGGCAGGTTCGCTCGCAAATCTTCGGGCAAAAACTCTGTCGGGATGGCTTTGACCGCATCGGTCAGAACGAACCCCGGCCAGATAGCCACCGCTGCGACATTGTGCGGCGCAAGGTCGACCGCCATGTCGCGCATCATTTTGTCAGTTCCGGCCTTGGCCGCACCATAGGCAGCACCATGAAAATAGGATACCGAACCGTAGAATGAGATGCTCGCAATCAGGCCGCGTTTCGCAGCTACCATCATTGGTGCTGCATGATATGCCGCAACATAATTGGACTTCAGGCCAACATCGATCATTTCCGACAAGTTGAGCGGCTTTTCCCAGAAGCCGCCGGGTGCCATCAATGCGTCAGGGTAGACCGCGGCCGCATTGTTCACCAATATGTCGAGACGACCGGCTTCTTTGGCTATCTGCGCGAAAAGTGCAGCAACTTGATCGTCGTCACGATGGTCACAAACGACGGCGCCCCCTGTGCCGCCACGCGCATTAATCTCCTCAACGACCCCGTCTAATTCGGCGGCGTGCCGTCCGGTCACATACACACTTGCACCTTTTGATCCGAAGGCCCGCGCGATCCCGCGTCCCAGCCCGCGGCTTGCGCCTGTCACCAATACGACGTTCCCGTTCATCTTTTCACTCCGTTAACCCGCCGTAATGCCGTTATCGGCGGTGTAGCATGCCCCGTGGACCGCGCGTGCCCTGTCCGACGCCAAGAAGAGCAACGGTTCAACAATGTCTTCGGGCGTGTTGGGCGGACGAAATCCGCAATAGCGCAGGATCATGTCGGTATCGGCGCCTTCAGGAAAAGCCAGCCCCTGCACCATTTCCGTCATCATCCCACCAGGGGCGATCGCGTTGATCCGGACGGGCGATTTGATGAATTCCATCGCCAGCGATTTTGTCAGGCTAAGCAACGCCGCCTTGGTTGCGGCATAAGGCGCTGTGTAGGATTGGCCCATAAATGCGGCCGTTGAAGCCACATTGACAACATTTCCGTTCGTTTTGACCAGATACGGCATTGCCGCTCGCATCATGAAGAATGGTGCTGTCACATTGGCGGCAAAAAGCTCGTTCCAGTCCTCCGCGCTCACATCGGCAAGCGCGTGAAAGCGCAATATGCCCGCGACATTGCACAGTACATCAAGGCGACCAAATGCCTCGCGAGCCACGTTTACCGCATCCTCACAATTGGACGGCAGCCCCAAATCGCCGCAGTAGTTTGCACAAAGTCCTCCGGCATCGGTGATTGTTTGTGCCGTTTCGGCGAGTCCAGCGGCGTTGATATCCACCAAAAAAACCTGCGCACCTTCTTGCGCAAACCGCACGCTTGCGGCGCGACCGAGGCCCGACGCTGCGCCTGTGACAAGCACCACTTTGCCGTCGAATTCACCATTGTTCATAGCGTGTTTTCCTGAGCAGGTCTGCGGTTGAGAATTGGCTCCATAACAGCCAGTGCGATATGGTCCGGGCTTGGGTTTGGACCTGCAATGATCAGGCAGTGGCGCAGGAACCGGCGGTGAAACAGCTGGGTAAGCGCAGCGTCTTGTTCGGGACCGGCGGCCTTGATGAATTGCGTGAGGTTGCTGTCTGCATCTGTGAGATTATTCGGTTGCGTTCCCGTTAATGCTGCTGTCTCCGCGATATCGGCTTGCTCGCACCAGTTGCGATAATGGCCGCGGTTGCGCAAATAATGTGGAACAGAGACGAGGATATTGCGTTGCCAGTCCTGCAAAGCGTCGGATTCAGGCAAGCGCTCCAGATCGGCAATCAACTTACCTAAGGCGAGGTCTTCATAGGGTGTCGTTGCGGGCTGTTCCGGCAAAGTCAGCGTGTCAAGCTCCAGGCCGATAATCTCGGCTAACGCTTCCATCGCCCGCCGCGCAATAACCGCGACCTGAAACACGCTTTCGACCCAGTCACCGCCGCGTGCGGTGTCGTGCATCCCGAACAGCGGTCCGTAATAGGCTTCACAAAGGAAGGCGACCGTATGGAAGGCGAGCGCATCATAATCGAGGGGTACCCCAATAGCCTTTTCATAATGGAGGAACAGCGCCGGGACATCGCCCATATTTTCAATAGGGTGCCGCCCGCGAAAACAAGCAAGATCGCGCATTGGATCTCCCAGATGGCCGATTTCAACGTCGAGAATGCACGTCATTTCTGGGCCATCGGAAAGAAACTGGCCACAATCGCCCGTCAGGAATGATATGCTGCTGCGACCGTTAGGATAATTGCGGCGCAACCAGCGCGAGAAAAACTCGATGAATGGATCGGTTATGTTGATCTGGCCGGTCATCGCATGAAACCGCTCGAAATTCGCCAGCGCAATCTCTTCATCGCCGGTTGGCAACGTTGCGCCGACGGCCACAAATTTCTCGGGCGGAATGCGGTGCATATCGGCCAGAATTTCCATATAGCGCAGCGACGCCTGCCAGCGGTCGTCGGTCATCACTGACCGGTTCTCTATGGCTTCGGCAATCAACCCAGGGTCGCGACCGCCGCGCACCCATTCCATCACAATAGTGTTTGGATCGTGACACATGCCCAAGATCGCTGGGATCGGTATGCCATGTTCATGCAATGTGCGCTGCATCAGCATTTCATATTCGAGCGGGTATGGATGGGTCAGCCATGTTCGGTCACCCTTCAACAGCATCTCGGTGGGCTTGCCGTTCCGCATCAATGCTGCACGCCAAACCGGACGCCAGCGGCGTTCCTTGTGCAACGCAATCTGACTACATCCCAGCTCGTCTTCCAAATAACGCGTTAGCTGACTGACATCGTCCGCATGGGCGTCGAACGATACTTCTGTTTTTGACGTGTTCATGTTGGGCAAATTTTTGGTACTCCTAACCTGTTGCGTCATTCCACACTGTTTTCCTGTGTCTACCAGCTCCGACAGTGGCTCGCCCTTTACAACGATAGGTCTTTTTGACTGAAGTGCCGGTTTATGCGTCTCGGACGGCAGAATAAAATAGGACAAGACTATGGGGCAATATGACGTTCTAATCGTCGGTGGTGGGCACGGCGGTGCACAGGCAGCGATTGCTTTGCGTCAGGCAAAGTTTGAAGGTAGTATAGCTATTATAGGCGAGGAAAACGAATATCCCTATGAACGCCCACCGTTGTCGAAAGACTATTTTGCCGGCGAAAAAACTTTCGAACGAATTTTGATACGCCCGGTCACATATTGGGCAGAAAGCGGGGTTGATCTTTTGCTGGGGCGAAGCGTCGATAAAGTCGATCCGGTCAGCCAAGCAGTCACAACTTCCGATGGAGAAGTCATTGCCTATAGCAAAATGATTTGGGCGACGGGTGGCAATCCACGCAAGCTGCTATGTGCTGGTGCCAGTCTTCCGGGTGTGCATTTGGTGCGCAACAAACAAGATATCGATTCGATACTCGGCGATTTAGATGATGTTGCAGATGTCACAATCATCGGCGGCGGATACATCGGACTTGAAGCAGCCGCCGTGCTCTCCAAGCTAAAAAAAAGTTACCGTGCTGGAAGCAATGGACCGCGTGTTGGCGCGCGTTGCCGGCGAGCCTTTGTCGCGCTTCTATGAAGCCGAACACCGTGCGCACGGTGTAGATATTCATTTGAATGCCGAGGTGCTGGCAATCGAAGGCGAAAACCAAGTGATTGGTGTAAAATTATCCGATGGCCAGGTAATCCCTGCCCAAATGGTAATCGTCGGTATCGGTATCACCCCGGCGGTCCTCCCCTTGGCGGAGGCAGGGGCGTCAGTTGCAGGTGGCGTCATTATTGACGAATATTGCCGCACTTCTCTGCCCAACGTTTTTGCAATTGGAGATTGCGCCGAGCATTCAAATGAATTCGCGGGCGGCTTGATCATGCGTGTAGAATCGGTGCAGAATGCAAATGATATGGCTAGCGCGGTTGCAAAGAGCATTACCGGTGCGCTGACCAAATATCATGCAGTGCCCTGGTTCTGGTCAAACCAATATGATCTGCGATTACAGACTGTCGGTTTGTCGGTAGGATATGATGCCACTATATTCCGCGGAGATATCACAGCGCGGAGTTTTTCGGTGATATACCTAAAGCAAGGTAAGTTCATTGCCATCGATTGCGTCAATTCAACCAAAGACTATGTTCAAGGCAAAGCTCTGATAGTTAACGGATCAGTGCTGCCCCCTGAACGTCTGTCCGACTCGCGCATATCGTTAAAAGAATTGGCTGCGTTAAGTACCCAGCGTTAGTTTGTGTCCTCAGCTTGCGCAAATCACAGTCGTACATGAATTAACTGGAGCATTGCGGTGACCACAGCGCCTCCGTCGTTGGCAATTGTAATCATCCTGTAAGTCGATTTTTTTGGTTACAAAGTTTTCCCCGAACGTCTTTGGTGCTGCCTTCCAACTTAAGCGAATATGAGATTAGCATCCTTTGCCATAACTACCCAGCTTAGAGTGTGTGAGCTTTAGGGGAGGTGGCTAGGGTGGAATGTTTGGCATCAACCGTGAGCGCCAATTGGTCTACTCCGACCATACTGGTGTTGTCGTAAATTATCGATTCGTATGGAATGAGATGTAAGCACATTCCTTTTTGGTGCTTACATAGTGCTTATATTTTGAGATATAGTATCCCAAAACAAGCGGATATTTCATTAAGACTTTGAAATATATGGTGCCGGCTACAAGGTTCGAACTCGTGACCCCCTGATTACAAATCAGGTGCTCTACCAACTGAGCTAAGCCGGCACTCGGCGCGTCCCATAGCGTCAAAAGACGCCAAAGGTCCAGCCCTCAGTTGCAGCAATTTCAAAATTTAGTGCATCAGGTGCCCAAAGTTGCGGATTTCCGGCAACATTGCGGAGCCATGCGGCGGTTATCAGGGCGTCTGTTGCGTGGTCTGTGTAGCGGTTTAAGGGCAAATGCGGTTTTGATCCAAGTGTTTCCAACGCCAAATCGAGTCCGCTGGCGTCGCGTATCTTGCTGCGACCCTTTGCCACGCCAGCCGCGCGGGCGGCGATGGTGGTGTAAATCTCTAAGGCAACCTTGCCGCGCTCGGGCAGGGGAGCGAAGGGCCAAATAGCTACAGCATCGCGCAGTTGGTGCAGCAGGCGCATACCCGCAAAACTGGCCTTAGCGACTTGCGACGCGCCAATGGCGTCATAGACGGTTGACGCCTTGCCGCTGCTGTTTGTGTTCAGCAACTCGCATTGCCGCCAAAACAGATAGTCGGATTTTGTGCCATCTGCCGCGCCGAAATAGAAATGGCGGCGGTGGCGCTGTTCAAGGAAGGACGCAGCGCCCAAATCTGGGTCGTTGCAGACATGGTCGACATAAGCCCAAAATTCACGCGCAGAAGTGGGAACATCATCGCCCGGCAGGTAACTGCCGCGTTCCATAAATGGCGGGGCAAAGCTGAAATCGAAACCGATGAGCAAATCATCATCCTGCGCCAACAGCCAGTCGGCAATGGCTTGGCGCGACCAGACTTTGTCGGGCGGGGTCACGAGGTGCGGGGATTCGTCGCCTGCGGCACACACCGCAAGCGCGATGCCAGGATGTCGGCTGCCTTTCGCGCCCGACCAGTCGGCGCAGGCGAAACGCGTGAAGCGCTGCATTATTGCGTGTCCGGCCCTGTATTACGGGCGCGCAGCCGGTCCCAATATTGCAGCCGTTCAATTATTTTACGTTCAAAACCACGTTCGACGGGCTGATATAAAGCGGTGGGTTGCACGGTATCGGGCCAGTAATTCGCGCCCGAAAATCCGTCCGCGCTGTCATGGTCATAAGCATAGCCTGCGCCATAGCCGATGTCCTTCATCAGCTTCGTCGAGGCATTGAGGATATGCGCTGGTGGCATGAGTGAGCCTGTATCCCGTGCCATTTTCCAGGCGGATTTCTGCGCCGCATATACGGCATTCGATTTGGGTGCGGTGGCGAGATACAGACATGCTTGTACAATCGCGACTTCGCCCTCCGGGCTGCCCAAAAATTCATAGGCCTGTTTGGCGGCGAGACATTGGGCCAAAGCCTGCGGATCGGCGAGGCCGATATCCTCACTGGCGAAACGGACCAAGCGACGCAGCACATATAGAGGCTCTTCGCCCGCCACCAACATACGCGCCATCCAATATAAGGCCGCCTGCGGATCGGAGCCGCGCAAGCTTTTATGCAGCGCGGATATCAGATTATAATGCCCCTCCCGATCCTTGTCATAAACGGGCATCCGGCGCTGCAACAGTGCGGCCATGGCTTGCGGGTCAAGCGGGTTTTCAATGTGAATGGCGAACAAGGTTTCGGCTTGATTGAGCAAAAAGCGGCCATCACCATCGGCGCTGGTGATCAATGCAGACCTAGCATTGTCGGTGACGGGCAAAGGGCGTTCCAATATCGCTTCTGCACGGGTCAGCAGCGTCGCCAACGCGGTTTCGTCCAAACGTTGCAGTACCATCACCTGCGTGCGCGACAGCAAAGCGGCGTTAAGCTCAAACGAAGGATTTTCGGTCGTTGCCCCGACGAGCGTGACCACGCCGCTTTCGACAAAGGGCAAAAATCCGTCCTGTTGCGCGCGGTTGAAACGATGGATTTCGTCCACGAACAGCAATGTCTGCTTGCCCGTTCGTGCCATGGCCTCAGCCTCGGCAAAGGCCTTTTTTAGATCAGCCACGCCCGAGAATATCGCCGAAATCGACTTATAATGCATGTCGACGGTGTCCGCCAGCAATCGTGCAATGCTGGTCTTACCGGTGCCCGGTGGTCCCCATAGGATCATTGAGGATAACTTGCCCGCAGCGACCATGTGACCGATCGCGCCATTGGGGCCCGTCAGATGTTCCTGACCGATCACCTCGTCCAATTTGGCGGGACGAAGCTTGTCCGCAAGCGGAGCGTTTTCCGGCATAGATGCAGGCATAATGGGGCTGTCGCCAAAAAGGTCGCTCACGGGCAACGCCCGTTCCGCCGCGCGTGATGACATAAGCATAAGCGTTTCGGACAAGTTCCGGAACGCGACCACCCGCTTGCCACAGGTTTAATGCGCTGCGGTCGCACGCGCAGCACGTTGCCGGATGAGGCGGATATAGGTGTCGGCGACGGTCTGGTTAATCGCATCCCAGCTGAAATCGAGCGATCGTTGCTCGCCAGCCGCGCCATGCCGCGCGCGCAAGTCGGCATCGGTGCAATATAGTTGCAAACTGTCGGCAAATTCCTGGATTGCGCCCGGCGTGATTAGGCGGCCTGACACATTGTCCTGCACGAGGCTTTCGCTGCCTGCTGCATTGGCCGCAACTACAGGCAGGCCGCAGGCCATAGCCTCCAACGTGACGTTGCCAAAGGTTTCGGTCACGCTAGGGTTGAACAAGAGATCCATGCACGCCACTGCGCGGCCCAGATCCTGCCCCCCTTGGAAACCCACAAAACGGGCATGGGGCAGGCGGCTTTCAAACCAGCCACGCGCCGGACCTTCGCCAATGACCATGACCTGATGGGGAACATTGCGGCGCTGTAACTGGTCAATCGCGTCCGAAAAGACGTCTAAGCCCTTTTCCATAACCAAGCGGCCCAGAAAGCCGATGACAACAGGTTCGTCAGCCATGCCTTGCGCGCGCCGCCATGCCAGGTCTCGGCGGCCAGAATTGAAAATCTCCCGGTCCACGCCGCGTGACCAGATGTCGATGTCGTAATTCATCCGTTGCGCACGCAAAACTTGCGCAAAGCTCTCGGATGGCGCGACCAACGCGTCGCATTGGCGGTATAATCGGCGCAGCCACGCCTCCACCATGGGTTCGGCGAAGGACATATTATAATATCGAAAATAGGTTTCGAAGCGTGTGTGCACGGAAGACAGCACGGCCAAGTTGCGTTGGCGCGCCCATTTGACCGCCTGACGCGCAACGCGGTCCGGACTGGCAATATGGACGACATTGGGGGCAAATGCCTCCAGATCGCGCCTGACTTTTGCCGACAAGGATAAGGGCAGGCGATATTCCGGACGAAAGGGTATTGGCACGGACGGGACGCTCACAAGGTCGCCGGTTGCAACAAAAGCAGGTTCCGCAACCGTTGGGGAATAAATACGCACAGATGCGCCTTGCCTCAAAAGATAGCCAACAAGCCGATTCAAAGCCTGGTTTGCGCCATCACGGACATAATTATAATTGCCACTGAAGAGCGCAATGCGAAGGTCGCTGGTTTGCATAACTTGGCTTTTATCGGCGACAGCGCAAAATGCCAATGGGAATGGTGCATTTGGTGCGATATGCATCCATTATGATATCAAGTCAGATCGATGTTTTGCTGATAGGGCAACCCAAAGCGTTTCACGCCGACGGCACGATGAGCGCTATCGCGCGCACAGCGGTGGACCGACCCGTCTTTCTGGGCAAGCATGGCTTTGTGGGGGACCAAGTGGGCGACCCGACGGTACATGGCGGCGCGGACAAGGCGGTGCATTTTTATCCAGCGGAACATTATCCCAAATGGATTGCCCATTTTGCGGCGGAGAATTTCGTTCATCCTCTGCTCGACCAAGCAGGCGCATTTGGCGAGAATATTAGCGCAGGCGGACTTTTGGAGGACGATCTGCGTATTGGCGACCAGTTTCGCCTTGGGCGCGCCGTGGTTGAAGTCGCGCAGGGGCGGCAACCATGCTGGAAACTCGATCATCATTTCGATGTGCATGGCCTATCAGGCGCAGTCATCAAAACTGGCCGTTGCGGTGGCTATTTCCGTGTGATTGAAGAAGGCGAAGTCGCACCGGGCGACCGTATAGAACAGGTGCACGCGGCTGGGCATGATTGGACCATTGCCCGAAGCTTTCATCTTTTGATTGGCGGCGGGCATCGTTCGGAAGGCGCCACATCAGAATTGCGGGCGCTTGCCGCGCTGGAGACAATGGCGGAAAGCTGGCGGGCTAGGGCGGCGAAATTGGCGGGGTGATCCTTGTTCCAGAGAAGTGCAATGCCCGCTGCCTAAACTCAACATGAACGGTGTGGGAGGGTATGATTTTGAAAAGTCACACTCCGTCACCCTGAACTTGGTTCAGGGTCCATTACCCATTCTTGCTCTGGCTTTGCTGCACGATAGACCCTGAAACAAGTTCAGGGTGACGAGCCAAAAGGATAGGGGGACGACCTAAAAGGATGTGGTCAGTCTCCCCGGCGCTTATTCGCTGAAATCGTCCCTATCAGACGCAGGCGCGTAGAGGCGTATGCGGGTGACGCGTTTTTCGTCGGCTTCCAATATTTCCAAAGTCCAGCCGCTGGCCTCATGTACCAACATCTGGCCGATATCGGGGACTTGGCCGGCAATGACAAAGGCAAGCCCGCCAAGTGTATCGACGTCTTCATCCACTTCCGCCAGCTTCGGGTCGATGGCATCGGCCAGATCGTCTAGCTCTGCGCGGGCGTCGGCTTCCCACAATTCGGGGGCCATTTGCGTGAACAGCAATTCGGGCTCGTCATCATGTTCGTCTTCGATTTCGCCGACGATTTCCTCGACCAAATCTTCAATCGTCACCAGGCCCTCGGTTCCCGAATATTCATCCAATACGATGGCCAAATGGGTGCGGGTCCGGCGCATTTCGTCGAGCAAGGCAAGTACGCTCATATTTTGTGGCACGAATCGTGGCTGGCGAATGAAAGATTCGAGACTGTCGGGACGGTCCTGACCTGAAGCCAGAACAGCGAACACATCCTTGATATGAATCATGCCAATGACGCTATCCAACGTGTCGCGGTATACCGGCAGGCGGCTATGGCCATGCTCGGCGAAGGCGGCGATGCAATCAGCAAAGCCAGCGCTTTCTTCAATCGCGATAATGTCGCTGCGCGGAACCATGACGTCATCAACGCGGTGCTCGCTGAAATGGAGCAAATTGCGCAACATCGTGCGCTCTACGGCGGTCAGGTCGCCATCGGCGTCCGATTGCCCGTTATCGCCGCTATCTTCCTCATGCTCTGCAATCGCTTCTTCAAGCTGTTCGCGCAAAGTCGGCCCGTGGTCGCGGCCAAAGAACATAGTCTTCAGCCGCTGCCATATTCGTCCGTCGTTATCGTCGTCGGTTGCGGTTTTCGAACCGCTAAAACTGTCACCCTCAGGCATAATGGACGCGTACTGGCCTCTTATTGTTCGATTTGATCATTATATGGATTGTGAAGGCCCATAGATGCAAGCGCTTTTACCTCAAGCGCCTCCATCAATTCCGCTTCGTCCTCCTCGATATGGTCATGGCCAAGCAAATGGAGCATGCCGTGGATGACCAAATGCGTTGCATGATAAGCGATGGGGATCTCTTTTTCTGCCGCTTCGGCAGCGCAGGTTTCATAAGCCAGTATGATGTCGCCGAGCATGATTTCGGGGGCATTATAGGTGCCGGTGAGCAAGGCCTCTAATTCCTCATCATCCAGCATAGGAAAGGATAGCACATTTGTTGGCTTGTCCTTTTCGCGCCATTCGCGGTTGAGCGCTTGGACTTCTGCGTTATCGGAAAGCTTGATGCTGACGCTGACGGGAACAACGGGATCAGCTAGTTCCGCAATGGCTGCAAAGCGGATCGCGGCATCTACTGCCTTTTCAACTTCGCAACTCCCGAAATCGCTTTTGCTCCAAACTACGCCCATGTCGAGTTCGACATCAACCATGCACGCCCTCATAGGCGTCTACAATCTTGCCGACGAGTGGATGGCGCACGACATCGCTGCTGTTGAAGCGGATGGTTCTTATGCCATCGACACCGTCAAGGCGCTGCACCGCATCATTCAAGCCCGACATGCGTTCCCCGCCGGGAATATCCACCTGATGCGGATCTCCGCAAATAACCATGCGGCTGTTCATGCCAAAACGGGTGAGGAACATCTTCATCTGTGCCGCTGTGGTATTCTGCGCCTCATCCAAAATGATGAAGGCATCAGCCAACGTCCGCCCGCGCATGAAGGCGATGGGGGCGATTTCAATTTCGCCAGAGGCAATCCGCCGCTCGACCTGTTCGGCGGGCAAGCAATCATATAAGGCATCGTAAATCGGCCGCAGATAAGGATCGACCTTTTCCTTCATATCCCCAGGCAAGAAACCCAGCCGCTCGCCAGCCTCAACAGCCGGACGGGAGAGGATGAGCCGTTGCACCGCGCCAGTAATCAACATGGCCACGGCCTGCGCCACCGCCAAATAGGTTTTGCCGGTGCCTGCTGGCCCAAGCGCGAAGATAATCTCGTCGCGGGCCAATGCCTCCATATAGGGAATTTGTGTGGCCGAACGCGGTACCAAAGTCTTCTTGCGCGTGCGGATCATGATGCCCGGCGCGTCGGCTGCATCCTTGCGAACTATGCCTTCTAAAGTGGGTTCAGCGGTCATGGCGATGATGGATTGCACAGCTTCGGTATCTATATCCTGTCCTCGCGATAGGCGGGAATAAATGTCATTGAGAACGTCGCGGGTGCGGCCAATGGCGCCAGCTTCGCCTTCAATCTGCACGCGATTGCCACGGGCCGAGATATAGACACCGAGGCGGTTTTCAATCGTGACCAGATTGCGGTCAAATTCGCCAAAAACCGCGTTAATCAAATGCGGCTTATCGAAGCTCATTTCCAGCCGGGACAAGTCACCGGCTTGCGCTTGGGCTTTTTTTGCCATTCAGGCGGCTGCTCTCATCGTTGGTTCACCTTTCAAGCTAAGCGGTCCAGAATCGGTTATCTTTACCGTAACAATATCGCCGATTGAAAGGTCCGGCGCAAGGACATGTACCGATTGGAGCCAGGGCGATTTGCCGATGAGTTGCCCTGCGAATTTTCCGGGCCGTTCCAACAGGACATCGGTGGTGCGCCCAATGGTGCGATCATTGAATGCTGTCTGGTCCGCCACGATTTGGGCCTGAAGCCGTTGCAGCCGTTCGTCCATGATTTCCATGGGTATTTGGTCGGCCATGTCGGCAGCAGGTGTGCCGGGGCGTGGGCTATATTTGAAGGAATAAGCTTGCGCATGGCCAACTTCACGCACGAGGCTTAACGTATCCTCAAAATCGGCGTCAGTCTCTCCGGGGAAGCCGACAATGAAGTCACCGGAAAAGGCGATATCGGGTCGCACAGCGCGCACGCGGTCCAAGATACGCATATAGCTGTCGCGGCTGTGGCTGCGGTTCATGGCCTTTAAAATGCGGTCTGATCCGGACTGAACGGGCAGATGCAGAAATGGCATCAGCTTTTCAACATCACCATGCGCGGCAATCAGCCCTTCGGTCATGTCGTTCGGGTGGCTCGTCATGTAACGGATGCGACGAAGCTCCGGTATTTTGTCGAGCGCGCGGATAAGGCCGTCTAGGCCTTGCAACTTGCCCTTGTCATCTTCGCCGTCCCATGCGTTGACATTCTGGCCAAGCAAGGTGATTTCGCGCGCGCCCGCATCGACTATCGCTTTGGCTTCATCGATGAGATCGGCCCAGCCGCGCGAGATTTCGGCGCCTCTGGTGTAGGGCACGACGCAATAAGTGCAGAATTTGTCGCACCCTTCCTGCACCGTCAGAAACGCCGATGGCGGCTGTTTGCGGCGGGCCGGCAGCTTGCCAAATTTGTCGAGGCCGGGCAGGTCGAGGTCAACCACACGTTCGCCGCGTCCGACCGCTGCCACCATTTCGGGCAGGTTGTGATAGGCTTGCGGACCAACAACAATGTCAACTTCGGGCGCTCGGCGGCTAATCTCTCCGCCTTCGGCCTGTGCGACGCAGCCTGCGACGGCGATGACGGGGCTGGTCCCATCTTTGCGGCGCAGACGGCCAATCTCGGAATAGACCTTCTCCGCTGCTTTTTCGCGGATGTGGCATGTGTTGAGGACGACAAGATCGGCATTCGCCTTGTCATCCGCAGGCGACATGCCTTGGCTTTCGAACATCTCGGCCATGCGTTCGCCATCATAGACGTTCATCTGGCAGCCGTAATTTTTGATTGAATAGGTTTTTGGGGAATCCATGCTCATAATGCGCGCCTATACTATGCGCGCCGCGTTGCCGCCACCCTCCATCGCAGCGCCAATACGCGCCCGCACTTCGGCAGAAATCGCTTTACGGTCCGGATAATGGAGCGGATCAAATGGTTCAAGAAAATGCAGGGTCGCGGTTATCGGTTTGAGATAAGACAATAAACGCCAGAAATTCTCAGTCACTTTTTCGTCGCCAACCCAAGCCACGCGGGGCGTATGGTGGCCATAGCTGAGATAGACAGGCTGAACGAGCATGCCAGCGGGCGGCGGAACCAAAGCGGCGAACAAAGACGGTTTGAACGGCAATAGGCCCGATCCATCATGCGTTGTGCCTTCGGGAAAGATAGTCACCGGCTGGTCGCCGGTCATGGCCGCGCGTAAATCATTGACTTGATTGCTAACGCTGGCGCGGTTTTCGCGGTTGACGAAAATAGTGTTGTTGATCTTGCACAGCCAGCCAATCAGTGGCCAGCTTTCAATGCCGTCATTGGCCACGAAGGTGCAGCCCGTCACGCCAGACATAACGGGAATATCTATCCAGCTATGGTGGTTTGCGGCATAGAATACATTGCTGCGTATCCGGGTACCCGTGGTGGCGGTCGCAATGCCGCTGGTCCAGCTAATCGAAAGCAAAAACAAGCGCGGCCAAGGCGACGGTTTGCGGATTATCCGCCAGACATTATGCAACAGCAAGCTTGCGGACAGGCTGGCCGCCATCAGCAGCAGCCGTGTCAAAAACAAGAACTGCCCCGTGACAAAAGCTGTCCGGTTGCGCCGTTCAATCCTTGCGGTCGATGGCGACGCCATAAAGCTCCATACGATGGTCGACCAAACGATAACCCAAGCGTTCGGCTATGATTTTCTGCAATGCCTCAAGCTCTGGGTCGACAAATTCGACGACTTTGCCAGTTTCGACATCAATCAAATGGTCGTGGTGCGCCTCGGGCGATGCCTCATAACGCGCGCGGCCATCGCCAAAATCATGCCGATCCAATATGCCAGCTTCTTCAAATAAGCGAACAGTCCGATATACGGTGGCAATTGAGATTTTGGGGTCAATGGCCGATGAACGTCGGTAAAGCTCCTCCACATCGGGATGGTCGGTTGCATCGGAAATCACGCGCGCGATGACGCGCCGCTGATCGGTTATGCGCAGGCCCCGTTCGTTACAGAGCGCTTCGATGTCAATTTTGATATCCATTGGATGTAACGTTTAGTGCCGCCCCGTGATTCGTCAAAGAAAAAGGCCGGGGGTGTCCCGGCCTTATTTTTCTGCGGATAAGCAAAAGGCTTATCTCACTTTCTTTTTTCGGCCTGAACCCGGCGCGCGTCCAAGGCCAATGGCCTTAGCCAATTCGCGGCGCTGCTCCGCATAAGCAGGGGCGACCATCGGATAATCGGCGGGCAATCCCCACTTCGCGCGATAATCATCCGGCGTCATGCCATAATGCGTCATAAGGTGACGTTTTAGCATTTTTAGCTTTTTACCATCATCCAGACAGACGATGTAATCACGCTTGATAGAGTTACGGATAGGAACGGCTGGTTCCAAGGCTGCTTGTACGACAATAGCAGGTCCGGATATTCCAGACAGTGCCGCGTGTACGTTAGAGATTAAAGTGGATACATCCGACACTGCAACGCTGTTGTTGCTGACATGTGCGGCGACAATATCAGCAGTAAGCGTAATTAACAGTTCGGCAGAATCGGTACCTTCTTGTGACATTTTAAAAATCCAGACCCAGTTATTATTATTTTGTATTTCAGGTTTGTGTACATCATCGAAAAAAAATCGTCAACTCTAGGCTCAGGATTCATTAACTGATCCAGAATGCGCATATTGCGGCGATGGTGAT